>Ga0114923_10000165_pt1 | contig 51771 bp, 79 predicted proteins | sample SumtaG_FD_89578 | JGI IMG/M metagenome (GOLD analysis project Ga0114923, IMG submission 89578) | Deep subsurface microbial communities from Indian Ocean to uncover new lineages of life (NeLLi) - Sumatra_00157 metaG | ecosystem: Environmental > Aquatic > Marine > Oceanic > Sediment | place: near... | reverse complement strand
ACTGTCTTCCTCAATACCTATGAAGCAAAGCGCAAACAGGAAATAGCTGGTCAACCTCTCTATACCAAGAGAGCAGTGAAGTCTCGTCCTGCTAAAGGTCGTAACAAGTCTAAAGAAACGATTGACAAGTCATAACCTGGCATCACCCAATCTCTTGCATTCTTACATTTGATACCTCTGTGAATAGTTGCTAGCTATTGAATGTAGGAGATTGGCTCATGCTAGTCCTTAGTGGATCGAAGCCCTGAATCGCTTAATAACCATAAATGGTGAAACCCGTGAACAGGCGTCCTTAGCATGTAATAGGTGTGTTGGCTTATGGCACCTAAAATTAAATTAATGCAGCCTTACGATAAGTCTCAATCCTATCATTCCTGATATGAGTCACAGCATAAGCGAATGCATTCGGGAAATAACAGTGTTATATGGGATTGAGGCTTTATCGTTTAATCCTTATTCTTTCCTTAATCATGGAGTTCATCATGAATAGAATTACTGATACCATCATTACTACTCAAATATGTGTTGTTATTGCTGCCATTGCTATAATGTGCGCTGATCGAATTGATCTAGGTATATGGTTAAATGATAACTGGTACTTTATGGTCTTCATTCTATTGATCATTGCCGGCGTATTCATGGCATTACCTCATTGGTTATGTAATCCATACCGTGATTCATACAGAAACAAATCATATCCTTTTATTACCCCTTCAGACCTTGATATTCGTAGAGCTGCTGAAGATGGACAATTTTACACATCAAGAGGAGATCAATCATGAATAATTTCTTTACATGGTTACTTGATCTTAACCCTGACGATATCGCCTTCTTCGTGATCATCACATGTACATTATCCATTGGCTATAACCTACTGAAACTCCTATAACATTACCAGGCTCTTGACTTTAATCGGTTGAGAGTCGGGTAACCCCTCAAGATAGAGTGAATCCAAAGAGAGAGAAAGATTATGAATAAGAAATTCTTATTAAATTACATTAAAGCCTGTAAACAACCTGATCCAATAACAATTCTTGAAATACAATGGAATCATGACTTTATCGGACTAGTACCCTTTCAAGATAGAATCCATACAATACTTGTAGATATTGTTAACCAATATAAATTACATATTCCTCAAAACGTTATCGTAAAATGGAATATACAGCTACCACATGATAACAAATTAACTACTCATGACCTGCTCTTAATAGATGCTATCGTTAATACACCTATATCTGTATTCATGAATAAAGCAGAAGATAAGGTTATCAATGAAGAATTAGAGTCAGTATATCCACAAACAATACAAGCTTACCAATCTGAAGATGGAACTATATTTGAATCTAAAACAGCAGCCAGAAGATATGCACTAAAGCAAGATAATGCTTATCAAAAAGAGAAACTACAAGAATGGTTTGATACTACATTACCTCTTATGCCAAGAGAGTATATAACTTCACAAACAATGGTTACATGGCTTACAAAACATAAAGCTAAATTATATCCTTTACTTAAACCTTAATCTTAATCAGGAGAATACTCATGACTTGGCTCCATAACCAACAATGTGATTACTGTAAAGCACACTCAGAACCGCCTATTACCTTTGAAACAAAAGGTAAACCACTTGTAGCTGGGTGTTTTCATTTCCGTGGTGGTAAGACTTTCAAAGAACGTCATGCCAGAAGGATTGCTCGTGCTGAAGAACGTGGAGTAGATCATGTTTAGTCATATCACAAAGAAATCTAAACAAAGATGTTACAAAGCTGTCTGGTGGCCTACAAGAGAGTCTACAGCAGGTTCTCGTGAGAAACGTTGGCCACTAATGGTATTTGAAAGCGGACAGATTAATCGAGTTAATATCAATAACCTTGTTCCATACATTCCTGGGAAATAATATGATTCTTCCTTCTCAAAAAGAAACTGTACAAATTGTTAAAAGTCTTACCCTCATTTGTATCCTCACATGGGGTAAACCCTCACTACTTTCAGCAATTATCGGACTCATTTTATCCTGGTATTAGGAGCTAATCATGACTGACTATATAATCGATATAGTCCATTGTAAAAGACATGTAGGTCCTCAGCATTATGTAGGGAGACCCTCACCATTAGGGAATCCCTTCACTGCTTTAGAACATGGTCGTCCCAAAGCAATAGCGCTATATAAGACCTGGTTAGATCTTCAATGGATAACCAATAACTCTCTGGTAAAAGACGAGATAATAAGACTTGGTTTAATTCTTAAACGAAAGAAAACAATTACCTTATCCTGTTGGTGTGCTCCTAAATCCTGTCATGCAGAGATAGTAGGTCAAGCATTAATAGGTATTATTAATAAAAACTTTATCTAAGGATAAACTTATGACACATGTAATAGAAATCGAAAGATTAGAACGAAACAGTACAAAATATGCTTCAACCTATATGTCAGAAATATACAATTTTGCAGTACCTCTCAATCTTACCGTATATAAACCTGGCTTTTCTCATAAAGAAGAAACACCACGAAGATCTCTTGATTTTGATATAACATTCAAAGACCCTGATTTAAAATGGACTGGAATATCATTATCTCGAGCTGCAGCAGCAAATTTATACATCTTACTGGGAGAAGCTTTACGAACATACCCAGAAGAATAACATTCAATATAGTAATATATTCAGATGAATTAGTGCTCTTAGAGAAGTGCCATTGATATCATGGCTATCGTGAAGAGTTTCTCCTTAGGCAATTAAACCCTTTGGTAATGACTAGCTGAAGAATGAATGTATTGCAAGGGTGCAAAGATATGATGCACAGTATCGATAGTACCAATGAACTGCAGCGATACTATTGGACTGCGGCGCCTTACCCATGAATCACCCTACGATTGGGATAAGGTCTTTGATTTAACTTAGTGAATTTAGATGAACTGTTTGTTCGGCAATGAATACTGAAAATGTGCGGATACCGGCGCTCAATATTCGGTGGACATGGTATGAGAGAGGCTGGTTTTGAACCAGTATCATACAATGCAAACAGTTCTTCTAAATTTATTAATAATCAATGAATTTAGATGAGTTGTCTTATTCCAGTGGGAGACATTTTGTACGCATCCCGCTATCTTTACAGAGATACGAAACAGATAGAGGAAGATGGAGAGACGCTACATAGCGACTCTGCGATCTGTGCCTCGTTACGAGTGTCTGTAAGCACTTGCTGTGGGTAGGTCGGTGAGTAGTGAACAAGACCGGCAATAAGACAATTCTTCTAAATTCATTACCCTTTAACCTGGAGATAAAATAATGTTGTATTACATATGCATAACAATTGGTCTTTCTACATACCTTGGTGCTTGGATTTTATTATTTACCCCAACTCTTTCACTCCAAACCTTACAAGACATAATAGCCCTAATAATTATGACATTAGGTATTACATTTTCAACATATTCTTGGATTAATAAAAATATACTTAAAGGATAAAATCATGAACAACTTAATCATCTTTATTAATTTAATTGCTTGGATAGGTGCCATTAGTGCTTCACTCTTTACTATGTTAAGAATCACTGGTTTCTTTTTATACAATGAATCAGATCGTTTCGCAGATAAAGTCAAAGGTCAAGTAGTTCAATTTCCAATTATTATACCTATATCCATTGCACTTATAAGCTGGGCCTGGCTATACGCATTTGGTGGGAGACCTTTATCATGAATAGAGTATATCCATACCCATCATTTCTACAAGAAAACTATCCTGATTATCGTAAACAGATAGGTAATATTATACGTCAAGGTTATTTTGATACTCAAACAGAAAAAGTTTTATTTAGAAACTTTGAAAGACATGATCCCATTATTGCCAGAATGTCTGTTTGTATGAGTCGTTACTATAGACCTCTTTGTTATTCAATATTGAAACATAATTTTAAATTCACAGGCAAACAACTTGCTCAACTAATTCATCCAGACTGGAGAAAGAGTCCAGAATTATTCTTTATTGAAACAATATTATTGCCTTAATCATTAAAGGAGAACCTCATGAAAGGTCAAGCTAAACCTAAACGAATGAAGAATGTTATAAAGACATTTCAAAAACTTTTACAACAATACCAAAATACAGGTCATACCTATCAGATAGATGATCCTATTCCTACACGAGTATCGACATTAGCACCTACATCTAAACGGTTCTATACTGCCTTCCGTGGCAATAGACCTGGACGTAAGCGTAAGCTGGGTGCCAGAGCCTATGTAAAACCATTCAAACCTAATCCATTACGTCGGGCTACCAAGCCTTTATATGCTGGTATGCCACATGGTACTTCAGCATCTGGACGTGTGTTATCAACACCAGCTCCATGGCTTGATCAAACTCGTACCTTAGAACTTCGTTTTAAACGAAAGATTATTGTACGTGAAGGTTTAACATACTGGAAAGGTGAAACTCTTCCGTTTGATTACAAGAAATTACTTAATGCTATAAAATCAGTAAAGATACTTCCACTTCCTGATTTTCCAACACTTCCACATGCTTAAAATTATAGGGTCAGCAATGGCCCTTTCTTTATAAGGAGATAAAGTTATGTCGCCATATGAGCCTGGTATTTTTATATTTGATATTGATGGAACATTAGCTAATAACGAACACCGTGAACATTATTTATATCCCCCAAAAGGACAAAAGAAAGATTGGGTTAGCTTCTTTCGGGATCAATACTTAGATACAGTATTTGAACCTATTGCTGTTATTCTTAGAGCTTTATTTCCATATTATAAAATCATACTTTTAACGGGTCGACCTGAAGAAGAACGACTTGCTACTAAAATATGGTTAGATAAATATGCAATTCCCTATCGTCGCCTTATTATGCGCCCAATAGCTTGTAAAGAAGATGATACAACACTTAAAGGTAGACTTTTAAGAATGTATCTAACTGCTTCAGAACGTAAAGCTATTCTTACAATATTTGAGGATCGCCGGCGAGTAGTTACTCAACTACGCATCGAAGGTTATCATGTATGTCATGTTGCTAATGGTGATTTCTAATGAATACCTTTCATCCCATATGTATTAAATTAGGCTGCTCTGGCATAAGTAAAGATTGTCAAAATGCTCAACCTAATTGTGAAATATTACATAAAATTATAGGAAAGGAGCAACAACATGTCCAGGCCATCCCAAGAAGAAATGGAAGCATCATTCTCACAAAGAAATATTCATGATGTTTTACATCGTACTATTGCTGTTCATCTTGATAAAGAGTTTCTAACTTGGACCATTGGTGTCTACTTTCGGATTAGTACCTACCTTGAAGGTGTCTACTACCAATCTAAACAAGATAGAATCCATGTATTGCAACAATACATTAATAAAAACGGTTTAGAAGCAATTATAGTGGCTATACTGGCCGCTACTATCAGATCTAAGAAGGATCAGACTATCCAACAGGTCATTGGGTATCTCCAAACATTTATGCCTCATGTCGATCATTTTGACAGAGCAAAAACTGCTGGAGAACTCATTGCTGTTTGTGCTGGACCCAGACGTATATTCAGCATTGAGAGACCTATTAACGATGAAGCACCATACGTAGTAGTTAATCATTGGCCAACAATCAATCAATTGTTTGCTGCTCAATTTGAATGGATAGATACTACCTTCTTTAATCCACCTCTTGTTACACCACCCAAAGAAATCACGAACAATCGATCGTGTGGGTATTATACCTTTGATGAGCCTATTATCTTAGGTAAAAATACACAACATAAAGATGCTCTTAATTTCAAGACTCTTAATACTTTGGCTAAAATACCTTGGGTATTAGATTCATATGTTATGGCTGAAACAGAACATCCACCAGCTACCATAGTTACACAAGAAGATTTATCTAACTTTCAACAACATATGCTTCAAGCTCGGAAAATATATAATATTCTGGGATCCGATAGATTTTGGCTTACCTGGCAGTATGACTCTCGTGGAAGAATCTACTCACATGGTCATCATGTCAACTTCCAATCATATGCTTATAAAAAAGCAATGTTAAATTTTGATCATTACGAAATACTTACCTAAATACCCTCTGAGACCTCCTCAGTAGCTCTGTACGCTCACAATTGTCATTAAGACCGTCATTGTATGGGTTTGAACTACTGAAGGGCTCTCATCTTAATTCCTTAAGGAGAGATGTATGATATCAATTGGTGATGGATTAACCCCTATTCCTAAATTAGCTTGGCATAAACGTGGTCAAGCTCCTAGACCCACAAATATACCTACCTATCATCCAGAAAGTATTTTTACAAATCCACATAATTGTCATTTTTCTAACGAAAAAACAAATTCACATTATATAGGAGCTGATAATTCCAGATATTTTCAAACACGTATTGATATAGATTTAAATCGTATGTTCTATAAAGGTCGGTAACTCTTTCATGAGCCCTGTCCAGGTTAAGGACGGCAGGTGAGTGTCGTAGGCAGTGTCAGTTGGGCAGGGATTCAGTTCTCCTATTACTGACACTGCCTTCTCACTATTTAATAGGAGAAATACAGTGGATATACTTTATAACCCAGCATATTGGTGGTCTATTGCGGGTACTTGGTTAGCAATACTTATTGAAATTTATATTCTTAAACCCTTTAAAAGGAAACCTAATGAAAATTCAAATTAAATTACAGCACTTAGGCGCTTGTTTACAAGCTCAAAAGTGGGCATATGGAAAATCTTTCCATACTATTTGGCATTCTTGTTATACAGAAGGCTGGTTAAACTGGTTAGTACAAGAATTAGTTCATGTAGATTGTTTAGCACCAAAATATGGAAAATTATCCTATATTGCTTATTTATATGGCGCCAAAATTGCTAAAAAATACAAAGTAAGAAATATGATTCCTGATACTATTTCTTTCATAGGAGAATCTTCTCGGAGTATTCGTGCAATAATTCCCTATTCTGTTATGGTAGAAGCTCTTCGTAAGTATGGAAATAAAATTACTAATGGAGAAATCTAATGCAAGAATTCACCGGAACAGACTATGTAAAAATAGATCTTGCTAACCAATTTGGTCTTGATAGACTACGTTGGCAAGATCGTATTCATTGGGTAAATAATAATATATTTGATTTACCAAGTTTAGCAAACACTGCGAAAAACAAACTAGCCTTTACCAAGGCTTTACGAGCTTTTCGTAGCAAAGCTACCGGACAACCTACCAATCATATAATGGGTCTTGATGCTACAGCATCTGGAATCCAAATTATGTCTTGTATGTCTGGTTGTCGCACATCTGCTAAAGCAGTAAATCTAGTAAATACAGGTGAACGAGAAGATGTTTACCTGGCTGTTGCTAATATGATGGTTAAACAAACAGGATTAGAAATTACCAGAAACATAGTAAAAGATCCTGTAATGACTTTCTTCTATGGATCTCAAGCTGTACCAAAACGAGTATTTGGTGATAAGACAGATCAATTCTTTAATGCAATGAAACAAGCATTACCGGGTCCATATGAATTAATGAGTCTTTTCCAATCCTTTTGGGATCCTGGAACTTCCAATTACCAATGGGCTATGCCCGATGGTCATGTAGTCCATATCCCTGTCACTATAAAGGAAGACAAAGGATTAGAGATAGATGAAGCTAATCATATGCGTTTTACATATCGTGCAGAAGTAGTAAAGGCACAATTACAAGGACGCTCATTAGCCGCTAACATCGTTCATAGTGTAGATGGTTGGATATGTCGTGAAATGTCAAAAAAAGCAGAAGCTTTAGGCTTTTACCTGGCACCTATTCACGATTGTTTTTATGCCCATCCTAATCACATGAATAAAGTTCGGCAAATGTACAGAGAATGTCTTGCTGCAATAACTGAACAAAACCTCGTAGAAGCAATATTAAGTCAAATTGCTAGAAGACAGGTTGTATACCCTAAAAAGGGTGATATTACTTTAGATGTTCTTAATTCTGAGTACGCATTGTCATAAGTTTAATCGGCGCTCCGCGCCTACGGTGGGTGGTCCTATGGACTGCTCACCATTTTTTATTTAGTTGTCCTGAAAAGCTGCTAGCTCCATGATAACTGGGTGCTACTATCTGTAAAGACGGCCTGAGTCAGATCAGTTTTTCTTGTATTTAATTATTTTTATATAAAAGCTTAAACTCATTTTTATAAAACACCCCTGTTTTCACGATCTTCACGCTTAAAACCATCAAGAGGTAAATACCATGAAAGAGACAATTACAATTTGTGATCTATGTGAAGAAGAAATTACTCCTGATGACGATATATTTCTTATCAAAAAATCAGAAAGAAATATGAAACAAATTGGGTATGATTTTGTATTAACACCTCGAGGTAATCGTTTACATACTGTAGATGGTGGCGCCATGATTCGTATTAATGCTGGTTTCTATTGTGGAGTATCTGATAGAAAAGAAATGCATTTCCACCCAAAGTGTATTAACCAAGAAGTACGTAAACGTGTAGTTCAGTTCTTTACTGGAGAAGAATAATGCCTGTCCCAACAGTAAATACAGTTGTAGATCCTTTAGCCAATATGCTACCTGTCAATTTAGACGAAGCATATCCATTAGTAAGAGATTGTTTCCGTGCTCGTCGAGTTGTAAATCTTATCTCCAGTCCAGGAGTAGGGAAATCTTCTCTTATTAAACAAATCGCAGATGACCATGAGTTACTAGTTGTTGATGTACGCTTAAGTACTATTGATCCAACAGAATTAAATGGTTTCCCACATATTTGGGAAGTAAATGGACGTAAAGTCGCTAGTTATATTCCTATGGATCTGTTCCCAGTCGTAGGCAAAGAATTACCAGAAAATCCAAAAACTGGTAAACCTTATAAAGGATGGATTTTATTTCTAGATGAATTTAATGCCGGCACTTTATTAGTACAGTCTGCAGCATATAAAATTCTTCTGGATCGTATGGTTGGAATGTACAAACTTGATGATAGATGTGTTTTAGCAATGGCTGGTAATCTCATGACAGATAAAGCCATTACCAATCGTCTCAGCACAGCTACTCAATCCAGAGTAATTCATTTACCTATTAAGGTATGTAATGAAACCTGGCACTTCTGGGCAAATAAAATAGATATCGATTTTAGAGTAAATTCTTTTATCAAATATCGACCTAAACTTCTACATAGATTTGATCCTAATCACACAGATCTTACTTTCCCCTGTCCTCGTACTTGGGAATTTACCAGTGATTTAATTAAACCATATGATCCTATTCCTATGGAAAAAATGCCTTTACTCGCTGGTACAACAGGTATTGGTGCTTCCCGGGAATTTCATGCATTTAGCGAAGTATATGCAGATATTCCTGCTATTGCAGATATCGTACGAGATCCTGCAGGAGTCAGAATTAGAGATGAACCTTCTGTACATCACGCTATGACCGGGCTCATTGGTCATCATATGACTGAAGCAAATTCAAAACCCTGTATTCAATTCTTAGAACGTTTAGGAGCTGACTTCCAAGTAGTGGCAATACGACAAGCAGTTGGTCGTAATTTTGATCTTATGAAAGCGCCAGCACTTGATAAATGGCTTAAACATAATACTGAAGAACTTGTTCGTCGGAGATAATTATGTCGTATATTGCAATAAATACTTGGCTTGAAACACATAGTTATTGGACACCACATCCTGCCTATCCTTTACGTGATTGGAAATATGAAGTTGCCAATAATGACACTCGTAGAGGCTACTGGAATTGGTGTCGTCGTAAACAAGAGGAAAAAGAGAATGAATGACCATGAACGAATTTGGCTTGAACCAAAAGACAGCATTGAAAACCCCGAAATGGGTAGGCTATGGTGTCAAGATCCTGTGTGGACTGATGAAGAAAACGCACCTGCAACAGAATATATCAGAGTTGACCTACACGAATCCCTACAAGCCGATTTAATTCAAGAGACAGCAAGTAAAAAAACACTAGTTACTGAATATAAAAACCTCAAAGCCAAACTCAAGCAGGCGCGTGAGGAAAGACCGCAATATATGATCTGCAACGATCACCCGTGGCTGACGGCAACAGACGTAATCGGCGCATCTCTTTCTTGTCCCGCCTGTGCTCATGCAAAAGCAGAAGCAGCACTTAAGCGTGTGCGAGATTGGATAATCCATGAAGAATGTTACGAATGGTGTGGCAAGTCACCAAATAAGCACAATGATGGCAAGTGCCATATTTGCAGAATCAAGAGTGTCTTCGACGCAGCTATAGGAAATGAATGATGGATCCACAAGTTAAACGTAAAATTGACCAAGCTAAAATTTTCTTAATGACTCATAACAATGGAAAAGGTACTGTATTTTTCAGTTCTCTTCTTTCCTATTTAAAAATAGTTATTGAACCAGGATGTAAAACAGCTTGGACCGATGCTATTCATTTAGGATTAGATCCTGAATTTGTACTCAAATGTGCTCCAGATGAACTAGTGGGTGTATTTATGCATGAACTAGGACATGTCATTTTTGAACATATTGAAATTGCATTAGAAAATAAACTTATTAACAAAACCCATAATATTGCTGGAGATCATCATATTAATCTCTGGCTCAAAAAGATGGGTTTTGCTCTCCCACATTTCATTGATCCATACTGTGATCCAAAATATACCAATTGGTCCACTATGCAAATCTATGCAGATCTTATAAAAAATCCGCCACCTAAAAAACCAAAAGGAATGGGTCGAGATATTCGGATGCCAAAAGGAATGTCTAAAACAGAACATAAAGAACGAGTAATTGGGCACATTGTAAAAGCAACTATGCAAGCAGAAATGCAAAAAGATCATGGTTCTATACCAGGCCATATTGGTAGAATTGTTAAACAAGTAACAGCCCCTAAGCTTCCCTGGCAACATATTTTACAAAACTTCATGAGTTCCTATGCTCGAGATGATTACAGCATGAGACGCCCAAATAAGCGCTACATGCCTGACTTCTACTTACCTACATTACAGAGTGAAAGTATGGGTCACATGATCTGTGCAAAAGATGTGAGTGGATCCATTACCTCTCAAGAATTAAATGAAATTGATGCTGAAGAAAAATATTTCTGGGAAACAATACAACCAGATACTCTCCGTTCTATCACTTTTCATACTGAAATTCATATGAACAAAATATATACCAAGGGTGATATTCTCCCCATTTCAATACTGAATGGTGGTGGGGGAACAAATGTAAAACCAGTTCTCCAATATGTACGAGATGAGGATCCAAAACTCTTACTATTATTCACTGATGGATTTTTTACTATGCCTGATATTAGTGAAATTACCACTGATATATTTTGGATCATTAAAGGTAAAAAAGATTTTAATCCCCCAAAAGGTACTGTTATTCATATGGAGTAATTTATGTTTTATTGTGATCCTTGTAAACGTAAAAACAACTGGCCAGAATCTATAAATGGAAGTAAAGGACAATGTGAAGTTTGTAAAAAACTTACTGTTTGTCACCATGTACCTTCTAGTCAATTACCTATTCTATATCCCGAATGCGAAAAACTCGCAGCAATAGCACCACAAAGTCAAAGAATTGGTGACTTTATAGCCTGGCTTCGAGAAGAAAAACAAATAATTTTAGGTCATTATAATAGAGAACAAGAATATATGACTCCTGCACAATTTAATATAGAAAAACTACTTGCTGAATTTTTTGAAATTAATCTCGATATGATTGAAAAAGAGAAGCAAGAAATATTGGAAAATTTAAAATGATTGATTTAACAAACATCAAAAAATTACTCCCACCTGGAATTACCTTAGACACCTTGAAAAAGGTGGCTAAGGTATTACAAAAGGATCCTAATTTAAAAAAGAAGTTCCAGCAAGAAGTCGAAAATTTGGGTCTCGAAAAAACTGTAGATAATGCCTATGCAAATCTCAAGGACGTATTCAATCATATTGACTCCAATAATGATAAACCTGAATAACTATATTATCAAATTTACTTAATAAAATCAAGGAACTATCATGATTACTTTATCTCCCAGTCAAGATACAGCATGTGATGCTTTCAGAGAATTTCTACGTGATTATAAACAAAAAGAATTCTTACTGTCAGGATTTGCTGGTTCAGGAAAAAGTTTCTTGGTAAATTATTTAATTCAATTAGTAGCCGATGAATTTATACTATTAAGATTAGTACAACCTAATGCTCGTCCTATTACTTTTCACTTTACAGCAACCACAAATAAAGCTGCTTCAGTATTAGAAACAATAATACAAAGACCCACTAGAACAATTCATTCCGCTTTAGGATTAGCGGTCCACAATGATTTTAAAACTGGATCTGTTCGTCTTATTACAAAAAATGATTGTATTAATTTGAACAATAGTGTTTTAGTTATTGACGAAGCAAGTATGATTAATCAAGATCTTTTACAACATATACGGAATGCAGTAAGAGAATACAAAAATTGTAAAGTTCTTTTTATTGGTGATAGTTATCAATTACCACCTATTAAAGAAAATACTTGTGCTGTATTTCTAAATCCTAAAAATGCTAATTTCTTAACTGAAATTCAACGACAAGCTGTTGATTCTCCCATTATTTCATTTAGCCAACATTACCGGAAAATTCTAGATAATCCAAAACAACAATGGCCAAAATTAATAAATAATGGTACAGCAATTACTCATTATTCAGATCAGGAAATATGGAAAAAAACTATTCTTGCTGCCTTCTTACAAGATCATGAACCCGACGATGTTCGTATCCTTGCTTGGACAAATCATAGAGTCCGTGGGTACAACAATTGGCTTCGTAAACAACAAGGATACACCGAACCTGTTGTTCCAGGAGAAATCTTACTCAGTAATGATACTATCATCTTCTCAAATCGAGTTAGAGCTAATACTGATTCTCTTCATACAGTAACCGAAGTAGAACCAAATACTGTTTTTGATATTCCAGGTCATGAACTTTGTTTGCGAGCACACAAAGGACAAGATTTTTTAAAAGTATTTCAACCCAGTAATTGGAAAGCTACTCAAAATTTATTACGTGTTACAGCAACTGCTGCTAAAAATGAAAGAGATGTAGATCTTCGTCGAGATTTGTGGCGTAAATTCTTTGAAATTAAAAATGAGTGGGGTGATTTTCGACCCATTCATGCTCAGACTGTACACAAATCACAAGGTAGTACATATAAGAAAGTATTTATTGATGTGTCTGATATTGCTAAAAACAATAAATGGCACGAAGTAGCTCGTTTAATGTATGTAGCAGTTACCAGAGCAAGTCATGAAATACATCTCTTTGGAAACTTAGAAGAACGTTACATTAAAAACGATCCTTTAGCTATTATGGAGGTATTTCGTGATGCGAAGAATCAGCCAACACAGACGTAATCAAGTACGATATCGCCCTACTACAAATCTTGCCTGTCGTGAAACAATAATTAATTCTATTATTGAACAATTATATCGACCTCATTGGAACTATTGGCATAAAAATTTAGGTACAATTATTCAAGAAAATAAAGACTATCATGGTCGTAAAGGAAATAAAGAAGATTTTGGTATTTACTATGCTGGTAAAGCCTGGTTTATTCCCAAACTAATAAGAACTGGTGAAGGTCCTTTAGGATCTGAAACAGCTTCTGAATTTAATATTCTTCCTATGCACAATAAATATCCAGATATGGAAAAAAGACTAATTAAAGTAACCTCTAATATTGCAGAATTAGATGTAGAAACATACGAAGTAAATCGTTTCTTAGCTGGATTATTATTATTTCCAGCTCCCCTTGAATTATTAGAAACTATACTAGGACCATCTCTTTATTCCCATATTGGTCAATGTTTAGAAGAATTGACAGAAGATCTTAAACAGCATATTTGGAATGATCACACAGAAATAGCACTTCAAACTTATGCAAAAGAACATGACTATCTCATTGATGCAATGTGTCAACGTGTCATGATGAGTCTTATTATTGGCGATGCCTTTAGGGATGTCGCCAATGCTTAATCATTTGATTTTTGACGATGCCTCTGCAGTAAAACCGATAGCTATTTTAGTTCCCGCACGGGATCTTAATATACATACTCTTGAAGAACATTATGTGAATCCTCTTGTGGTCATGGGTATTAATAAAAAAGATATCATTGCATTTAATTTAGAACATAATACAAAAAATAAAATTGGAGTAACTGCAGCCAGAGAATATCTCACCAAATTAAAACCTATTATGGATGACGTAGGAGTTACTACCATCCTTTGTTGTGATGGTGCCTATTTTAAAGCCCTTACAAAGAAAACTAAAGTTGAACAATTCCTTAGTTACGCAGTAGAAACAATTTGGCCTGAACAAATTTGTTTCTATTTACCCAATTCCAGACAGATTTTCTATAATCCAGATATAGTGAGTAAAATTACTCTAGGTTTACAAGGAATCAAATCACACCTTACAGGTGGTTTTGGTTTATTTGAAGGAACTGTACTAGAACAGGTAGAATTTGCTTATACAGCTAAAGAACAAAAAGCAGCTCTTCGCAAATTACTTTTATTCAATGAATTAACATGTGATATTGAAACTGCCGATCTACAAGTAGATAAAGCAGGCTTAGGTACTATATCCTTTGCCTGGAATGAACATGAAGGTATTGCTTTCCCAATCGATTATAAAACAGATCGTCAATCCGATGAAAATTGGACGTGTGATTTACATCTTCGACATTGGCTCAAAGAATTTTTCATTGAATATAAAAAGAAAAATGGAAAAATGATTTACCATGGTGGAACCTTCGATATGAAGATTCTCATCTGGGAACTATTCATGTATACCCCTGAAGATACCGCCGGTATGCTTGAAGGTTTACATACATTATTTCATAATTTTGAAGATACCAAATCACTTGCTTATCTTGCTACCAACAGTACCGCAGGTAATTCTCTTGGATTAAAAGATTTAGCTTTTGAATTTGTTGGAAATTATGGTATCGATACATCAGATATTACGAAATATCTTGTAGCAGAAGTTTTAGAATATAATCTTACAGATGCTTGTGCAACCTGGTATGTATATAAAAAATACCGTCAGATTGTCAAAGATATTCAAGAAGATGTATATGTAAATATATTCAAACCTTCTCTTAAAACCATAACTCAAATGGAATTAACAGGACTTCCATTAAACTTGGGTCAAGTTCTCAATATAGAAACAAAATTAACGAAAATAAGTAGAACATCTCTTAAAGCAATGCAAGTCTCTCCAATTATCGTAAAATTCGTAGAATTTTTGCGAGAATTGGAGGTTGAGAAAGCAAATGCTCGCTTAAAGAAATTACGTAAAACTACAGATGATTTTTTACATATAGAATTCAAACCCGGCAGTAATAAGCAACTACAATTACTACTGTTCCAAGAATTAGGTTTACCAATAACAAATAAAACAGTATCAGGTAATCCTAGTACCGATTCTAAAACACTTAATGAACTACTAGAACGAGAAAAGAAAGCAAAAAAAGGTAATATGCAAATAATCTCACTTATTGAGAACCTATTAGCATATAGTGAGGTAGACATTCTCCTTACTACCTTTATTCCTGCATTTAAAAATAAAAGTGTGGAGAAAGACGGTTGGAGATATCTCTTAGGAAATTTTAATCTTGGCGGAACTAAATCAGGTCGACTTTCCTCTTCCGATCCAAATCTACAAAATATTCCCAGTACAGGAACTAGTTTTGCAAAAGATATTAAAAGTTGTTTTCAAGCGCCACCACGTCTTAAAAAAGATCCTTATGGTTGGTTATATGTGGGTGCAGACTATTTTTCTCTTGAAGATAAAATTTCTGCTCTCTTGACAAAAGACCCAAATAAGCTTGCCATATACATTGATGGATACGATGGACATTGCCTCAGAGCCTACTCTTATTTCAAGGCTCAAATGCCTGACATTACATTAGAGTTAGAAAGTGCTCTGAGAGGCCCTGAGAAGGTCGCTGTCATCAATTCTATTGCTGATCGCTATCCTGACCTTCGTCAGGACTCTAAGAGCCCTACATTTGCTCTCACGTATTTGGGCACATGGCGAACTTTAATAAAAAGTTTTGGTTTTTCTAAAAAACAAGCAGTAGAAATTGAAAAAGAATTTCATAAATTATATTTTGTTTCAGATGAATGGATTGATAGCCAAATTAAATTAGCTAATCAGCAAGGTTATGTAGACTTAGCTTTTGGATTACGTTTACGTACACCCATGCTCCCTAATGTTGTATTGTCCAGTTATAAGACTATGCCCTGGGAAGCTTATAAAGAAATTAAAACTGTAGCTAATGCCACAGGACAATCTTATGGACTACTAAATTCATATTCAGGAAATATGTTTATGGAAAAAGTATGGGCTCATCCAAAATATCAAGAATGGATCCTTCCTGGCGCTCAAATTCATGATTCCCAATATTACTTAGTGAGAAATCATCTAGGATGTATGAAATGGGTGAATGACAATCTCATTCAATGTATGGAATGGGCCGATCTTGAGCCTATATGGCATCCTACAGTGGGTTTAGGTGCCCAATTAGAAGTTTACTATCCAGATTGGTCAACACCAATCAAAATACCTAATTATGCTTCACTCAAAACTATTAAGGAGACCTTAAATGTCCCTACCATTAACCATAATACTTAGTATGTTAGCAGGTGCTTTTCTTATTATACTTCTTCTTTATTTATTTATGAAAGGAATGGGAGACGCTTAATGGTATTCCAACAATGGTATAGAGAAAATATTGCCGGCAAAGGACTTAATGTACGAATGGCATCCAGATCAGCTTGGATATATCAACAAAAAACTATAGAAGGACAAAAGAAAGCATTATACGAATTACATCTTCAATTAAAAGTAATAGAAAGTATTTGTCGGAGGATCTGCTAATGGCTAAATATTCAGTAGAAATTATACGTACAAGTTCTCGTACTGCAGTTTTCGAGATAGAAGCAGGAAATAAGTATATCGCACAAGAATTAGCCCATGAAAAAGCCCGTAATACAAATTTTGGTACAAAATCAGAAGGTCTTATTGAATATGAAGATGTAGAAACTATTTTCCTTTCTCATGTATAAGAGCCTTTGGTACGACTCAACACAAAAAGAAATCATGATCAATACTCGTAATCCAGATGGCAGCTTACGTAGTATTGATGATATGGGTGACGTATATTCCACTTTCTGTAAATTCAAACGTAATTCATCCTCTCTGCATAATTGGGGAGGACATCACGGTGACCATGAATGTATGAAATGTAGAAATTGGGTTCCTGGCTACACTCTCCACACAGAATTACCTCAACGAGGATGTAATCATTCTCACGCATTGGTAAGGATACAAAATGAAACTTAAACGTATCAGAAAATTACAAGTAAATAGTCGAATATTTAAAGTAAATTGGCATCATAAAATACGCGGGGGTTCTTTTAATTATAAAACCAATACTTTAAATATTAGTACGATAGATTCTGAAGAAGAAATTTTTGAAATTCTGTGTCATGAATTATGGGAAATAGTGGCCGTTGAAATGTATGTAAGACATCAACGAATAGATTGCTATGATGACTTTATATTTGTATACGATCATCGTCAACATACCACAATGACCAATATGTTTTCTGGATTACTTTTACAATTTATTAAATGATAGTACGGCGCTCCGCGCCTGTATTGGAAAAGACAGGAGCCACTATGTATATTAATCCCGCAAATTTATCTTTATCAATGGCTGTATGGCTTGCCACAGATGAATACGATCGTACTCCTAAACCAAATGTAATTTCTGCTACAGAATTACTTAAACCAACGAAAAGTTTAATCTTAACCCAACGTATTGCAAATCTTAAACTTAGTTACGATATTGATGTACTTACTGAGGTTCCCTCAAAAATTGGTAATGCCATACATGCAGCCGTTGAAGGTGTTTGGGTAAATGACCCAAAAATATGGCAACTAACTATGTCACGCCTGGATATTCCAAAAAAAATAATCGATACAGTTCGTATTAATCCACCTTTACCCGTAGATCCAGATTGCTACAACATGTTCTTTGAACAACGTACTGAACGTACCCTACATGGTTACACCATTTCCGGTAAATTTGACATCGTGGAACAAGGTCGAGTAAAAGATATAAAAAGTACATCCACATACACATGGATTTATGGTGGCAAAGACACAGATTATATTTGGCAAGGATCCATATATAAATGGTTAAATCCTAAAATTATCACAGATAATGAAATGGATGTTGAATTCCTATTTACCGACTGGAAAGTTATGCTGGCAGCCCAGGATAAAAATTATCCACAACAAAGTATTAAAACCCACACTCTTATACTTAAATCAACGGAGGAAACAGAGGCATTCATTATTGCAAAATTAGATGTCATTAATAAATATTTAAATTCAAAAGAAAATGAAATACCCGCCTGTACACCCAAAGAGCTTTGGCAGAAGCCTACAGTATGGGCCTATTTTAAAAATCCTTCTGCCCAACGAGCTACAAAATTGTATAACAGCTCCCTGGAAGCAAATACTCGAGCTGGCCAAGATGGCGGTGGAGGTCTTGTAAAAATACGACCAGGTGAAGTTAAATTTTGTAAATATTGTCCTGCTCGTCCCATATGCAAACAAGCCGAACAATATATACAACAAGGCTTGTTAAAACTTTAGGAGAAATAAATGTGAAAAATTACTCAGAATATCCATTCCATCCTGTTATGGATAAACTTGTCGATATTTTGCAGAAAAAAACTCAAAATGAGGATCCTATCTTCTTTCGTTTGATGGTCTCTTATTTCTTTTGTAAATTAGCCTCTATGATGAGATGTAACGTTCAAATTGCCGAATCACAGATTATTCCAATCAATATGTATGCTATTAATTTAGCACCATCAGGATCCGGTAAAGGCCACTCTATTGCTATTATTGAAGAACAAGTAATCAATCGTTTTCGTAGTAAATTCCTTGATCAAACATTTCCAGAAGTGGCAGAACGAAATCTCCATAAATTAGCTTTATATCGTGCAAGAAAAAATCAAAGTGACGAAGATGAAGAAGTTACCCGAGCCCAGATAGAGTTTGAAGATATGGGTGCCCTACTATTTTCCTTTGACTCTGCAACTACTGCAGCAGTAAAACAAATGCGTACTAAACTATTAATGGCAAAAGCTGGATCCATGAACCTCGAAATAGATGAAATTGGTTCCAACATGTTGGGTAATAGTGAAGTACTTACCACTTTTTTAGAATTATTTGACGTGGGTCGAATTAAGCAAAAGCTTATTAAAAATACTAGAGATAATGTTAGAAGTGAAGATCTCTTTGGTATGACTACTACAAATATGCTGTTATTTGGTACTCCTACAAAATTATTAAATGGATCCAAAACAGAAGATGAATTCTATGATTTTCTAGATATTGGTTATGCTCGTAGATGTTACTTTGGTTTCTGTAAATACCGTTTAACTAAAAGTGGACAAACAGCCCAGGATATTTACGACATCTATAATGATCCTCAGTCTATTCAATATCTCTCTGCTTTATCTGATCAGTTAGGTTTATTAGCAGATAAGTCACAATTTCATCAAACAATACGTATGCAAAAACCTGTCAGTATGGCTTTATTTGATTATCGTTTAGCTTGTCAATATCAAGCTGATCAATTATCTGAATATGAAGAAATACGGAAAGCAGAATTATGTCATCGGTATTTTAAGGTATCCAAATTAGCTGGAGCGTATGCTTTTATTGACAAATCTGGTTATGTAAAAATGAACCATTTAGAAAATGCAATCGCAATGTCTGAACATTCCGGCAGAGCATTTCAATTAATGATGCAAAGAGATCGACCACATATTAAATTGTGTAATTATATTGCTAGTATTGGTCGAGAGCTTACTCATGCTGAACTTGTAGAAGATCTCCCTTTCTATAAGGGATCAGAACTTCAAAAAAGAGAAATGATGAGCCTGGCAACTGGCTATGGATATAAAAACAATATTTTTATTCGTAAAGATGTGCTTGACGGGATAGAATTTTTCTCTGGAAGATCTGTACCACAAACTGATTTAAGTAAAATCATTGTATCTGCAAGCAAGGGCATCACTACTGGATATTCTGCTCATAGAGTTCCATTTGAAAAATTACACAATTTAGTTTCCAAAGCCGGCTATCACTGGGTAAATCATTTACTTAAAGATGCCTATAGAGACGAAGCCCATGTAATACCGGGATACAATATTATTTGTCTTGATGTAGAACATAGTATCTCTTTAGATACCGCTAAATTGTTATTGAACGATTACAAATACCTAATGCATGTGACTAAGAGACATACTTCTAAATCACATCGTTTTCGTGTCATATTACCCCTTAGTCATACTCTAGAATTAGATAGTAAAGATTTTAGAGATTTCATGAATAATATATATGATTGGCTTCCATTTGAAGTAGATCGCCAAACAGCTCAAAGAGCACGTAAATGGCTGACAAATAAAGGAGATTACTGGTATAATGATGGTCAACTTTTAGATACCTTACAATTTGTTCCAAAGACTAAAAAAGCCGAAGAACACAAGGCAATAGTTGCTGGACAAGGTAATCTTTCTGCATTAGAACGTTGGTTCATTAACAACACTCAAGATGGAAATAGAAATCAACACCTACTTCGTTATGCGTATGCACTTATAGATATGGGACAAGATCTTGCCTCTATCCAAAACAATGTTCTTCAATTGAATAGTAAACTTACTATGCCTTTGGATGAAAATGAAATACTCTCTACTGTAATTGCTTCTGCTACTCGAAAATTCCACACAAAAGGAACTTAAATGGCTAAAATGAAAGATCAAACACGTCCTAATAAATGGGATTGTTTACTTTTTTTATCTGCACCACAATTACTTGCTTTATATCGACATTTTCACGGAGATGTAGCAAATCCTGTTGCATTAAAAAATGTAAGTAAAATATTAAATACAGAAATGAAAGCCTTAATACGGAGAAGTAAAAATGTCAAATAGAAATTTAGTACTTATTGGTGGTAAATCTGCTGCAGGTAAAACTGCAAGTCTACGTAACCTTAAGAATCCAAGTGGAGTTATTTATCTCGCTTGTGAATCAGGAAAAGAACTACCATTTGCTTCAAAGTTTAAAATATTCACAGTATCTAAACCTTCCCAGGTTTTTGATGTATTTAAGAAAGCTGAGAAACAACCTAAAGCACATACTATCGTTATTGATAGTCTTACCTATCTCATGGATATGTTTGAATCTCAGGTAGTACTTAAAGCTACAGAAAAAGACAAATTTAAAGTCTGGTCTGATTATGCACAATTCTTTAAAGAACTGATGCAACAACACGTATCAGTTTCTAGATTGAATGTATTTATTCTGGCGCATACTAGTGACACTTTAAACGAAAGTGATCATATAGTAGAAACCGTAGTAAAAGTGAAAGGTTCGCTCATGAACCAAGGTATTGAATCTTATTTCAATAACGTTATTACAAGTAAGAAAGTTCCCCTTTCTGTATTAGAAAATTGTGACAGTCCTTTATTAACTATTACAGAAGAAGAAAAACTCCTCGATTTTAAATATGTATTCCAAACTCGACTTACAAAAGAAAGTGTAAACGAGCGCATTCGTGGACCTCTTGGTCTTTGGTCTATTAAAGAAATATTTATTGATAATGATTTACAGCAGGTACTAGATAAACTACGTGCCTATTACAACTGATATTTTATCCTCGCTGGGTAACCAGCATTTACAGCAATAACAGGAGATTCCTATGCTGCTTGATAAATTAGAAATCGGCGCTGATGTCGAACAAAATGAAGATTTCCTTCCTGGAAATAATTTTATATTGGATACAGGTTTGTATCCCATGAATGTAGACATGGCCTTTATGGGCGAATCTGCAAGAGGAGCAGTTTTCATAACTCTCCATTTAAAAGAAAATGGTGGTAATCGTACTCACCGTGAAACTTTCTATGTTACTTCCAATAAAGAAAATGGTCGAAGAAATACCTACGTAGATAAACGTAGTGGTAAAGCTCGTTTACTGCCAGGTATGGAATCAGCCAATCAACTTTCTATCATTACTACAGGAAAGAAGCTTTCTGCTTTGGAAACCACAGAAAAGATCATTAAAATGTGGAATTTTGATTCCCGGAGTGAAGAAAATACTCCAGTACCTTGCTTAACAGAAATGTTAAATAAACCTGTATTAGTTGCAATCACAAAACGTCGTGAAAACAAGAATACAAAGGTTGGTAATGACTGGATCCCCACTAATGATGAACGGTTATTCAATGAAGCTGGCAAATTCTTGTATCCAAATGGTTTGTCAGTTGCAGAAAAGATTGCTGGTCAAACAGAAACTACCTATCGGGATAATTGGGCTGATAAATTCTCAACCGATTATGTCAATGATCGATACAAGGCACTTACTACTGATTCTGCAGTAGAAACTGCAAGTACTGAAGCAGCAGAAGAAACTGCTGGTGAAATTGATTCCATGTTTGACGACTGATGTCTGTATTTATAGGAATTGACCCAGGAACTCGGGGAGCCTTGTGCTCCCTGGATCCTGAACAGGGTTGGATTGATTTCCATGACACTCCTGCTTCCTATAATTTATATACTTCAATAAATCACGTTTCATTGTGGATTCAATCACAAATGGTTCGTGTATTAAATCTTACTATTGAAGATGTACATTCTTTAGGTGGAATGAGTGCAAAAAGTAATTTTCAATTTGGACGTAATCTAGCTTTCATAGAAACTTTAGCTCACCTTTGGTATAAAGATGTTGAATATGTTCAGCCAAAAGTATGGCAAAAAGGTTGTGGAATTGAATTTAATTATCCACTACTTGCTTCTACTACTGAAAAAGCTAAATATCGTAAACGATGGATAGGAATGTTTGCTAAACAACTCTATCCCAATGCAGATATTTATGGTCCTAGAGGTGGATTACTTGATGGACGAGCAGACGCATTAATGATTGCTCACTACAGTTATCTTAAATATAAGGAGACGAATTCATTATGACTCTTTCACGACGCCCACGACGACCTAATCGTTTTCGTAGAAATCGTAATCAAGGTGCTCAACCAAAATTTCAAATTGGTGATCAAACCGGAGAATTTAATATACTCCAATACCTTGGTTATATGGCTTTTAATCCAGTGACTCTTATTCGACTTTCCCAAGAACACCATTGGTACAAAGTTCGTTGCTCATGTGGATCTGAAGTAACTGAAACACATTCTCAACAACAACTCATTGACACTCGCCGTATTCGTGCTTGTGTTACTTGTATTAAACAAATTGTCCAAAATAAGGAGACAGTATGAAAATTAATTTAAACCAAGCGGAAATTCATCGGGCTATCTTAGAATATGTTGGTGCCCAAGGAATTACCTTATCTGAAAAGCAAACAAGTGTTCAACTTACTGCTGGTAGAGGTCAAAATGGCTTCTATGCAGATATTGAAATCGAAGACGCTGCTGAAAATACACCAGATACAGAAGAAATCTTTGGTGGATCAAATGTAGCTGAAGATGACCAAGCTTTAGATCTTGAATAAAGCTTACTTCCCGGGTCTGAATGGCCCGGGACCTATTCTGGAGATAATTATGATAACTATACTTTTAGCTATAGGTTGGTGTATGGTAATTATAGCCATTATCATAGCCGCTCCAATAATTGCTATTGTTTTTATAATCGGGGGCATAATTTATTGCTTAGCGAAATTAATTAACATGGAGAGAACTAATGAGCCCATTACCCGAATCAATAGAGACTATTTCCCGCCTGAAGACTGAAATTGTTATACTAAATACTTCTCGTATTAATTTACTAGAAGAGATACAACGGCTGGGAGAATATATTCGCAAACTTCAAAGTGAAATTCTAGGTACTACTCGTAGCATAACCGAAGAATATGCACGTTATGTTCGATTTATGCAAGACTTTACTACTGAAGAGACAGCTCGCCATGGAAATGAAAATAATCCAATCCAAAGTACAGAAGGTCAAAAAACCACAGACCCAGAATTCGACTCTTCCGAGCTTTGATTGGCAACATATGGATCCAGAACAATTTAGAGGACCAAGTGGTTCTTTTCCTATTCAAACAAGACTTATTGTAGCTCCATCATTTAATTTACAAGTAATGGGCTCTATGGCAAGTTTCCAAAAATATTTTACTGGTTCTTTTTTAGATGAAGACGCTGAGGGTTTTCACAGTACTATTCAAGAAAAAATTACTTTAGATTCTGGAAAAATTATTAATCTAACTGAAAATAATTTAGCTATTCAATTAACTTTTATCTGTAAAGCAATTAAAACATTACTTATTTCTTTAACCACTGAACAAGACAGAATTGTATACCACTAAATTTTTACATACTACGGGTCAGTTTCGAGTAAAATAATTCGAGACCTTAAGGAGTATTTATATGCCTAAACCATTAACCTATCAAGAATTACTTCCTTACGCCACTTTAATTGAAAAAGGACATTTACAAGCAATTATTAAACATGGCAGCATTCGTAAAGCTGCTATTGCAACAAAATATAATCGTTCTACCGTAAATCGAGCAATTAAACGTGTTCGACTTCGTGCTGCAAGTAGAGGACATGCTCCAGAATTTGGGTTAAAAAGACCGTTACCTGAAAATTATCATATGAGAGGTATGTCCGAATTAGTAGACGGAAAAGGAAATACACGATTAACCTGGTATAAATCTGAAAAGACTGCTGAAGATCTAGCCAATAAGATGGAAGAACTCATCGAAGGGCTATGTGAACGTATTGAGGGGCAAGCTACGCCCGTTTCTCTACCTAAACCTGATCTAACTGATCTAGCAAAAGATATCGCTGTAATCGTCCCTATGGGAGATCCACATATTGGATTATACGCCTGGGCCCAAGAAGCTGAAACTGACTTCGATTGTGAAATTGCCGAAAGACTCACTATTGGTGCAGTAGAATATTTAGTAGATATTTCTCCTGAAGCTGAAGAATTCATTCTTATTAATTTAGGTGACTTCTTTCATAGTGATAATGTAGACAATCGAACCGCTCAAGCCGGCAATGCTCTGGATGTAGATGGTCGTTGGGCAAAAGTACAAGAGATTGGTTTTTGGATTATGATCAAATGTATCGATCGTGCTTTAGCCAAATATCCAAAAATAACAGTACATAATGCAATTGGTAATCATGATGAACATACCAGCCAAGCGCTTAGTGCAACACTATCCGCCTGGTATAGAAATGAACCTCGAGTAACAATCATTCGTTCTGCCTCTAAATTTTGGTATCACCAATGGGGCAAATGCATGATTGGTGTACATCATGGCCATACCACAAAATTAAATAGCATGGCCTTAACCATGGCATCCCATGAACCAGAAATGTGGGGAGAAACATGGTTTCGTTACATTTACATGGGACATTTACATCACTCCGAAAAGAAAGAATATCCTGGAGCAATTGTAGAACAATTTAGAACTCTGGCGCCAAAAGATACTTGGCATTGGGGTAATGGTAACTTCATCTCTATGCGAGATATGCAAGCAATTATCATGCATAAGAAGTATGGAGACGTAGGCCGGCGAATCTGTCCGGTTGAATATCTTGACGCTTTAGAAAAGCTTAAAGTGTAGAGGCTTCTATGCTCTGTGAGAGTCACTGCAGAGATATCACAAAGACGCCGCTTGTGAGAGGTCGGCAGGCATAAGTATCTACCATGGGTATACCCGGCAATAGTTGGGTCTTTAAATTACTCAGACCTCAATGAGAATGCGGAAATAGCCGCCGCATATATTTCAGCATATCTAACATGAGTTCGCTACTCCTCTGGATGGATACTACTGGACAAAATGGGTACGTCCCATGCAAGTTGGGACTGCAATGGAGTAGTAGGAACTAGAGATCAGTAAGTTCCCGTTAGAATGATTATGAAGACTTATAAAGTCTGCGAGTGTTGCTACTCTCAAATCATTGAGCAAATTCTTGTTGATGCTCGGCAAGACTATTTCACCATTTTAATTAAAAGGATATAATATGAAAACTTTTACATTTACATATGATTTAAGTCATATGTATGGTCGTGTATATGAAAATTGTATGATATATCTTGTTGTCAGTCTTTCTGAAAATACTTGGAATATTATTGTAGAAAATACTATGGTACTTCCTGAAGAAGAAGAAATAACACTTGTAGCAATAGCTTTAGAAGAAGACACACGTATTTATTTAAAAACTTTATTAATAAATACTGAGGAAGTATTAGAAAATATACGAACCCATTTTCGTGAAGATAAACATAGTTTAAGAGAAGAAGTTTGTGAAGAACTTTGTTGTACTCATCATCTAATCTCACATTAATTTTTTTGGCTACACAACACCTACTTTGGTTTTGTAGGTTCTCCAAGTTGTGAAGATGGCAGTACCGGTGCTGTGCCAATCACCGGAATAATTTTAACAAACTTTAATAGACCGATTAGTTTAACTAATAATTCTGTAAGACCCTTGAAAGGCACGATTAATCATAAGTTCGCGGCTCGTTTTGGTGCAGATATTAAAGTTTTACAAGGCCAGGGTCTTACCGCCCTAATCCCAGTGTTATCCCGTGCTGAGGCCAATAACGGGATTTACTTTATTGGAGAAAATAATGCCACATCCTGAATATCCCCGAACAGTCACTCGTTACGAGTTTGTATTAAGAACTCCTGGTGGTTTTGAAATTCCTAAAGGTTGGCGAAAACATAAAAAGCAAGCAATTAAGTTTCTTAAATTCTTACAAGAATTTTATGACCACCCCACTATTGGGTATATTCATGTTTATCTAATTACTTCGGATGAACATGCTCGATATATTAACTTATAAATGAAGAGTAAATCATGAATCCCTTATTAAGACATTCCATTCTCTTAAGACCTTTTAGAGTACCTAATTTTGTTCTAGCCGAATCAAAATCCGGACGTAAAGAAGATGGTCTCAAAGAAACTCCTAAATATCCTTTAAGAGATTTAAGTGAATCTATTCTTAACCAACTCTGTGACCAATTTCGTAAAGACATATTAAGACGTGCTTCAGAACAACGTATACAAAATACAGATAATCCAAAAAGCAGAACATTGGGCTAGAGGCGAATATTGGCTTAAGACGCACTGGACTGTAAATCCAGATTCTGCTGGACAGGGTGATGGTTCGATTCCATCCTAGCCCACCAATTATAATATATACGTTATTATTTTAATCCATAAAGATAACTTAAAGGTTATTTTAATATGAAAACAAATAAAGAATATGTATCAAGTCCAAATAATTGTCCTAAATGTGACGGAAATGATGTTGAAGGTAATTCTGTTGAAATTAATAGTGGCTATTGTACTCAAGAATGTGTATGTATAGATTGCCATTTCACATGGAATGATCAGTATATTTTAACTGGATTTATCTCTAATGAATAATCCACTTGAAAATATACCTCTCAATACCAAAAAAGTATATGTTCGTGGAATTACACCAGACGGATGTAAAATCTACATGCCTGTGAATACCATGAATCCTGTAGCTCAACAAAAGAAAAAAGAAGAGTTACAAATATATCTGAATAATCAATTTCCACTTATACCGGAAATTGTTGCCTAATAACTTACCGGAGTTAGGTTGTGTAATTGATGCCAAATTCTAGACCGGGGCTCGTTACCCAACTGATCGTACGGCGCCCGATGAAATTTCGGGCCATGAATTTAAAGAGGATTACTAATGAGTGACATTACTGATTGGAACGTTTGCGACATACACGAAGAATCGTTTCCGCGCCATAGTATTTGTAAAGGCTGTCAAATTGAATCCCTGCAAACCGAACTGGGGCAAAGAACAAACGCTGAAACTGAGTGGCGTGAAATGTACTACAAAGCAAAATCCGCGCTGAAACGTGTACGTCCATATATCAACCACACACGCAATTGTGATTTACGCATATCAGGGGTATCTTGTAATTGCGGATTTAACGAACTCGACGCAGCACTAAAAGGAATATTATGAGAAATTTAAAAGCATCATCCTTTGACCTTAATCAATGGGAAAAAATGAATAAAAAAAATATGGCATTAATACATATTACAATCAGAACAAAAGCTGGATGTATAAGTGTATCCGGAGCAGTAGAACGTGATGGTATAGCACATAAAGCAGCAGCAGATACTATTCGTCTTATATTCCAAGATGGTAAAACAATGACGGCAAAAAATGATGAATGAGAAAAATAAATAATTGATATTTTTAGTAAGAAAGTCTAGTATAGTAAAACTGCGGGTTGTCCGTAGTTCTAATTAAGGAGATAAAGAATGCCTTTGCAATTAATTACACTGATAGTACAAGATGAAAATGGGGTAGCACAAACCCTGGTTGGTGGTGCTGATGCTCCAGCCCCTGCACCCATTAATCCAGCAGATTATGACGGAAATGGTTGGTCATTGAAGATGGATTTTGATTGTGTTGTAACCAATGCCTATGTTAATGCATACCTTGCTCGTTTAGCTGTTGGCGATGAATTTGAACAAGCAGAAGCTGCTTCCGTTGATTCACGCTTTGCTGTACAAGTACCTGGTCGAACATACAGTAGAGATACTATTCTACTTATTGATCGGAGTCGTCCTGAAACCATGCAATGGGTAACTGGTCGTTTTAATGGAATGCGGTTCTTCCCTTTCTATCCAAACTCAGTTCCTGGTCCTGATAGTAATCAAGAAGGTATGGTACTTGGTGATGCAGAACCTGGTGTACTTACACCCGTACTTGGTGATGCAGCAGATGATGATTATCTGGATGTTTCTGCAGTATTCATTCGTCGGTCAGAAGAACGTGTCAATGCTGCTCGTAGAGCCGCTGGACGTGCTGCTGCCGGTCAAATTGCTCCAGGTAGGGTATAAAATGCCCTTTCAAATCTCGCATACCTATTCAGATACTGAATCTCTTGTATTACGAGATGCTTTGCTACTTGATTTTCCTTTGGATGATTATCCTGTTACAGTAACACCAGATCCGGTTACTCCGGATGTAGTTGATCCTGTACAGGATACTCCAGATGAAATTGTTGATGATACAGCAGTAAGTCCAATTGTGGATCCTAATTTGCCACAAATTGCTCCAGTAAGTGATCTAGCAGCCACTAGAGTAATTAGTCATGGTGTACTCGTTGGTGGTAATAGACCATTTCCTCTAATGCCCTGGAGTGGTCGAGTTAGAGTAGATACTACAGGTATTTCCATAAAACTTGACAATAATGGGACCTTTAATCGAGGTGGTTTTACCCTACGAGAAGGATTTTATCGTAATGTGGAAATGTCTCTTTCGTCTATACAAGGTAATTTCAATAAAAATGTATGTCTTGATCATGTAATCCATACTGCAGGTACGGCAGCTATTCAATGGTTCCGTAATGATTTTATACCGGGACCTCTCTGGTTAAACATTCGTTTACTAGAAGAAAATGCCGATCCGGCAAATGTAAGTTTATCTGAATGGGCTTACTAATTTAAGTAATAATGAAAGGGGAGCAGGCAATCTGCTCCCTTTTTTCTTATCAGTAGGGAAAACTCATGACAAATATGCCTCTAGAACGTCCTGTGTGCTCTTCTAACGAGACTTTAACCGAAATACCTGTCATTACCCGTCCTCAGACCCCTAAAGAGATCTCAAACGCTTTACTGGATTGGATGGAAGAATTGAATTTAGACTATCGTAAAGCAGGTGAATACCTTCGAGTAGGTAATTCTGTTATTGTAGCTGCTCTAAATTCAGCTCCGTTGAATCCACATCTTATTCTTAAATTTTCTAATTACATCCCTGGTATTCACATACCTAAGGAATTTCTATGATCACAAATACACGCCACGAAGATATTATCAATGTTCCTGAAATAGCAGAAGCAGAAGAAGTACAAGAAATTGCAATACAATTACTACATACCAAAGATATTCTATATTTACGGAACCAAGAAAATAGGGCTTATTCTGTAGTAAATACTTTATTAACTAATTCTATTGAAAATTTATTAATAAAAATAAAAACATATAAATTGAGTTACACCCTTGGTTGGTTTACAGCTTTTTTAGGTTGGATTTATGTCTCAATCCTTTTAATACCATGAAGATGGTAGGTATAGCCGGCCCAGCCAGATCTGGGAAAGATACTATTGGTACACATCTATTATATGATTACGGTTTTACACCCCTTTCATTTGCAGCTCCACTTAAGAAAATGATTTCTGCAATGTTAAATGTAAATTTAAAATGGATAAACGACAATAAAGAAATAGAAATTCCTGTCATTGGTTATTCTCCTCGAGCATTGTTACAAACCTTAGGTACTGAATGGGGTCGTAGAACCTTAGGAACCAATACTTGGGTAAATATTGTTCATCGGCAAATTCTAGAATTGGATCCAGCTACTCGTGGAGTAGTAATCACTGATGTTCGTTTTGAAAATGAAGCAGATTATATCCGTGGTAATGGTGGAATAATCTGTCATGTAACTAGGCCAGGAATTACACCTGTCAGAGCCCATGCTTCCGAAGAAGGAATTCGTATGGATGGCAGTGATTATAAAATAATCAATGACCAAGATATTTACGATGTCCACAAATCAGTAGATACAATGATGCAATTGTACCCTAAACTCATTAAATTACGGAGATAGTAATGGCTAATCATACTGGATTTATTTTTATTTCTTCTACTGGATTATATTTACATCGCTCAAAAAACAATCGAATGGCTTTAAATGTACATTTAGATATGGCCACCTTATTTCCTAATAAAGAATGGGACACTATAGTACCTGGAGATCTCCATAATTGGATAGATGTACAAAATGCAATAAAACTCGATAGTATTATTGATATCCTGGATTATTTAACACCCCTACCTGCTCGCTCTCTTCAACGAATTGAAATTGGAGAATTCTCTAATGAACTCTGAACGAGAGTTATTAGGAAAAACACGAGATGGAAAAACAATATCCATTATTAAAATTCATATTCCTGCTTCAAAACATCGATCAGAATTCTACAATTTATATAGAGTACCTGGATATCCACATGCCTTTTTAAATGCCCGTAAAGCTTGGGACAAAGCCGAGGAATTAGCTAATGAATAAGCCTGAATCTGTAATATTATATTTCAAACAAGGATCCTCTGATAAACAATATATGGTTCATCTTGAAGAAGGCCGAAATAGTAAAACAAATGATATTGGTTGGACTGTAGATTTTGCTTATGGTCGACGTGGTGGACCACAAACACAAGGGACCAAAACAAAAGAACCGGTTCCTTATGAAAAAGCAAAAGGGATCTATGATAAATTGATCCACACTAAACAGCTTAAAGGCTACACTATCAGCGGAAGTGCTCCAGCATTTGCAGATAATTCAAATGCAGGTAAACAAACAAACTTCCAGCCACAATTACTCAACGAAGTAACCTTAGAAGAAGCTGAACAATTCTATTGGGACAATGTAGACAATATTGCCCTGCAAATTAAATGGGATGGTGAACGTCGTGGTCTTTTCATGACTCATACAGATATAATACCGGCTAATAGAAATGGTTTAGTAACTACTGTTTCAGAACCAATCATGACTGCTTTACGTGCTCTTGTACCAAAAGACAGTGATCTTCTTACAAAAGTTGAATTTGATTGTGAAGACATGGGTAAATATTTAATGATCTTTGACATACTACAAGTCAGTGACGTAAATATGAAAGAACAGTCTTTTCGGGATCGTGCTGATTATATGCGATTTTTACAAGTAGGTATTGATACTAACAATCTACGTTCCGCCCTAAAAGTAGAACATCCATTCTATCCAGCAAATATCTTAGAATTTAAAGCATTTATTGAAACTGCCAGAAAACACAATGAAGAGGGTGTAGTCATTCGGAAAGCCAGTGCTATTTATGAGCCTGGTCGTCCTAATTCAGGTGGTAACTGCCTTAAATATAAATTCTTAGGAAGTGCTACCTGTCAGGTAATTGGTCAGGTAGAAGGCAAACGTTCTGTATATATTGGTGTACGTAATCCTTTAGGCGCAATTGCACCAATTGGTAAAGTAACAATTTATCCTGATCAAGAAATTCCAGAAAATGGAGATTTCATAGAAATTACCTATCTAAATATATTAAAAGGAGAGGGTGCTAAATTGTTTCAACCACGTTATAAGACCCCTCGTCCTGATAAAACAGAAGCAGATTTCCATTCTAGTCTTAAATTTAAAAAGGAAGACTAATGTATACTCCAACTTGCATAAAATGTAACGGTCATAAATTTGAACGTATTACTAATGAAACTTGGATCCATTCCGCAGAATATGTTGATGAAAAATTAGAAATCAAATTAGTAGATAGTTCAGTACATGCCAGTTATGTTCAATGTGCAAATACTGAATGTCGACTAATTAATATTGATTCTAAAATTGAAGAATTATTTTACTAAATATTAAGGAGTAAATTATGCAAACAATAGGATATATATTTGCCAGTGCTGCTTGGATTTTTGGAATCATCCTTGCAAATGGATTCTGGTCTACTTTTTTTGCTGTATTTTTTCCACCTTGGTCTTACTATTTAACTATAGAAGCCGGTTTTATACATTTTTTTAGTTAAGGATAAACTATGAACACTTTTTTAAAAGTTATCATTGGAATATTAATTGGAGTACTTTTAACATCAACAGCATTTATACTAATTACTGCTGAACGACCAAGTACAACTCCAATTGTTGGACCCGTAATGGATATGCCTGTTGCTTATGCACGATACCATATCGGTGACGATACATTTGTTCAATTCAAAACTCCTACAGGCATGGTTTGTATAGCTTCTAACACAGCATTATCTTGTGTTAAAGAAGGATTTACCAAAATAGAGAATAGATTTTAATAAAGGATAATATTATGCAAAATATTATGTGGTGGGGATACCTACATCAAAATGGAACTATTCAATGTAAACGTTGGTTTGGTGATCATAAAGATTACCAAGACGATTGTACAAATAATCCATTTGTTAAAGAAGTTGTAAAACCTTTTTCAACTCGAACTCGTGAAGAAGCAATTACAATTTTAGAAGAAAAATTACTTTGATTTCGAGAAGGAGCGACTGTTGCTTCGTATGAAATAGAGTCAGGTTTCGGTCTGACCAGATAGGTATGGCCACGGAATGATAAGTGAACCTACATTTCAATAACCACGCTTAGACAGCCTGAAAACAGACTCGGATGAAATTTCCGAGACGTATTTACCCTCCATTTGCCCCATACCTCGGTATGATGTGGTCAATAGTCCAGTTATGGCTTTCTGGATGATGAGAATGCGGGTCGCAACCGTTATCAATAAAAGCCTGAAATTTTCCGTATGCAAACTGTCCAGCTTAGGGCTATGAGGAACGGATGGCTAACAACGTGCATTGAAGGATGGCCCCAAAGTGTCTATTGGTAATTGCGGGACCCCCAATCTGGGTCTCAATAGGGCATAAAATATCTGATAGTCGTGGATAGACATGGATGAAATACTCCTGAGTCCACGCAGAATTTATAGTGGGATGGCGAAACTAGACGCGACGAACTGCAACGTGCAAGTACCAGGCATGGTAGCTTGTAGGGGATTCGTTGGAAACTATCAAAAGATGGGTACCTGGGTGGCAACCTGAATGAAGAGATCGGCAGATCCTCAGCAAACATGCCCTAGAGAGTTTCCGTGTAGGTGAAAATCCTACTCCCGCTGCCAATTACTTGGAGAAAATAATGGAACAAAATGTTGAAATGATAATTACAGGTATCAAATGTGATGCACCAGATTGTGAATACACTGATCCTACAGTAGGTATGGACGATTATGCTGCCATACTAAATGCTCCATGTCCTTTGTGTGGAGCTATTCTGCTTACTCAAGCAGATTTTGAAGCGGTACAAGATCTTATATCAATAGGAAATATTATTAATGATATGGATTTATCTGCTTTTCCACAAACACCAGAATATAAAATTTCTCTATCAATGGATGGAAGTGGGGACGTAGGAATTAAATCCATTAAGGAGATGCCACCATGCTCACAGCCTGGATAACATTGTGTTTATTAGCATATGCCCAGAACATTTCTTTCTCTTTAGTCTCCAGGGCCCGTAACCGGGACAACATGTATTATCATGCTGGAGCAGCCGTACTACCTAACGGAGTATGGTTTCTAACTTTCAGAGAACTTATTATTGTAGGAGATATGGATCTCACTTTATTCATTCCCTACTGCATTGGAACAGTGGCCGGTAGTCTTACAGGAGCTAAGGCTTCTATGTGGATTGAACAGCGTATAGGCGCTAAGGCGGACTTATGAGTATTATTAAACAAATGCAGGAAGTAGATTACATAAGAATACTACGTGATCGATTAATTACTATATTTATAGATTATCAGTATCGTTTAGAACATCCAATACCTTTACCCAATGAAACCCGAGCTTTAAAAGAAATGCATTATAGTAGCAATAACATGTTCCATGCTCGAGTAAATAATTTAACAGCCGGTGTTCTACATGTAGTTAATCATACTTTAGAAGATATTGATGCCCAATTAATCATGTTGCAGGAATCTCAGCCAGGCGATTAACTACCTTGAGAATCAAAACTCGAACATGAGTCCGTCCACCAACAGTAACAATTGTATTTACTAAACGAATAAGATTACCAATCTTTGTCCCACCAGAAACCCACACTGTTGCAATAGTACCATCATCAGAGTCACTATCTATGGTTGCATTTGAACTGATTGACCAAGTGCTTGTATTAATTGTATCAGTTGGACTCACCAACGCAAAAGTCTTAGCATAAGTAATCGAATAATCGAGTACTTCTGTCAAGGCTTTCTCGCCTCGTAAATGTGTGTATGTATCTGCTACTGTTTTTTTACAACTCATGTTCTAAAGTCCTCAATTCAAAAATCATCAAATAATCGTATATCAGTTGCTTCAAATGCTCGTATATCTGTAGCCTCATATAATCGTTGATGATATATTGTTACAGTTGGATCATCTGGATCCGGTGCTGAAGCTGTTGGATCTGAAGGCGGTATAGTCCACCAAATTTGTACTAAAGCTCCTAATGAATCTATAATAAAATTATTGACTGTTTGTGGTGCTCCCGCACTATCAAGAATAGTATTATCGATAAGATGAAATACTCCAACTTCATCTTGAAAATATGCCCAAGTCATATTGTTTGATCAACAATTAAATGAGCATTTAAATATTTAATAGAATTATTAGTTCCTGTAGTAACACGAATTACAACTCCTTCAACCGTTGAACCAGATACGCCTTGATTTAAATTATCTCGTTTATACGCAATACATTCACCTGCAACAGCTTCCCGCTCAGTACTATGATCAACACTCATCTGAGCTAAAGGAGTTGCTCCGGGAACAAATGCAGCAGCAGAGTATGTCCATCCTGCAACACTATGATAAATAACTTCTATATCCAACGCATTATCATTTGCATCCGCTAAACCAACAAACTCACAGCCTTGTAAAGTGAAATTAGTATTCATCATGTCATCATATTTGGCCAAACCATAATTAAAATCACATGTGAAATTTACACCATCTGATGTGAGAGTGTATGTAATTTGCCCAATCCACTTTTTAGTGGTTTCAATATATTGATCTACAGATAAAGCTGCTACTGTTCCAGAATATAATATTTGACTATCTGCAGCAGTACGTACTCCAGCATCAGTAATAGAGGTACCTGTTACTGTTATAGTAATATTTGTACCATCGGTGGATCCTGCTCCAAATACCATATAAGCATGTGCTGCATAGGAAGCATTAGCGGAACCATGAGTTCCTGTTGGACCGGCATCTGTAAGACTTAAATCGGCTGCAGGTCCAGTATAGTAACCAGCTAAATAATATATTCCAGAAGCAGCAGTACGTGAAGAAAAATTATACGATTTAGTCATAGGATGTGTATGAGTGTGGCTCAATGGAGTTCGAGCATCAGAAAGTCGGGCATCCGTGGTATCAATTAATACTGTGCCATCGGTAAACAAAGCATTCAATTCTGATAATGTATCCAGCAATTCTACCGTCATTAAGGTTTCACCGACAATAGCATTCAACTTAGCACGACTGTCTATATCTGTAGCCAATAGATATGACTGTAAATCAGTAATGTCTCCTTCAACAAGTACAACAGCGCCGGTTCTTCCCGCTACCGATAATACTTCATCGGTATAATCTAATTTGTGCCAATTACCTGCATAAACTGAAGTAGAGGCTCCATCTACAATTGCAACAATTCGGTCATTTAATGCAAAGGGAATACCCCCTACGGTGCCAGCTACTGAAACAATCCAAGACTCACCAGCTACTGTACTAGTTGGAAATGGACCCGCACTAGCATCCCATACACCCATCAATACAACCGCAGCACTTAATGCATTGATCCTAGATTCCATTGTATCCAGATCCACTGCTTGGGTGACTGTGATATGGTCGACCTTTACTTTTGCTGCATCAAGATTAAATGCACCAGTAAGGGTTAATAGATCCAATTTGGATCCGTCCGCAGAGACTGTTCTACCATCAATGTCTCCTGAGGTTACAATGTCTGCACTCAAATTAAGTACTTTAGCAATTACATACTCATCAGCACCTTGCGGTACTCCAATTCGATTTGTCAGGGGATCATATGCAGCAATGTGTTGTACGGCCATAATTTTGCTCAATTGTAGATATTAAAAGGATTGTACCCCATTTTACCTGATATTACATACTAAAGGATAATAATTATGATACCTCTCTCCGAAGATTGCCCACACACCAATATTAAATGTGTTAAATGTCACAGAACTGGTGTCACAGAAACAGCACTTACTATTCCCAAATTTGAACGTATAGTTGGGGAATATTATCCCGCTACTATTAGTCGAGTACCCGATGAAGAAAGTATAGAGCGTTTCTATATTACCAAAGGCCCCGTTATTGTAGAAATTGAATTTAATACTGAAGAAGTATGTATTACTATTTGCGATGGTAGTGCCCCAGATGATGAAGATGGAGTAGATTTTTTAAGTCATTTTTATAGTGATTTTCTAGATCATAAACATTCCAATTTCATTTGGAATCCGAAACAACATGCTGTTCCTTTTTTAAAGCTCAAAGATATATTAGGCCCAAGTATGGAAAAACAAATAGCTGCAGCTCATGATTTAGAAGCTGATTCCGGTCGGCATAAAAATAATATAGTATTAGGTGAACAATGAAATGCATTGATCTGTTCGCAGGAGCGGGTGGGTTCACCGAAGGTGCCACTCAAGCGGGCTGTACGGTCCTGTGGGCCGGTAATCACTGGCCGTTGGCTGTTGATGTACATCAGCAGAATCATCCCTTCATGATCCATCTCTGTCAAGACCTACATCAGGCAGATTGGACAAAAGTTCCGGACCACGATCTACTACTGGCATCTCCTTCCTGTCAGGGACATAGTGCAGCTCGTGGAAAGGAACAACCGAGACACGACGCGGCCCGGGCGACAGCCTGGGCAGTCGTGTCGGCATGTGAGGTAAAAAGACCTCAGACATTCTTGGTTGAAAATGTAAAAGAATTTCTAACCTGGTCTTTGTACCCAGCTTGGGAACTCGCACTTAAAACTTTGGGTTACCACATTACTACAGGAATATATGATGCAGCCAATTTTGGAGTACCTCAGAACCGAGTTAGAGTATTTGTGTGCGGAAATCTTGGTAACGAACTTAATTTGTCCGAACCTAGTGAAAACTTGGTACCGGCCTCTTCATTTATCGACTTTGGAACAGGAAGCTGGTCTCCCATACATAAACCAGGTCGTAGCCTTCAAACACTTAAGAGCATTCGTAGCGGGCGAACTAGATGTGGTTTACAATTCCTTACACCTTTCTATTCAGCAGGAAGTGGACTTACAGGTAGATCATTGGACCGGCCAATTGGTACTATCACTACAAAAGCCCGTTGGCTCCTTGTCGATGGAGAAAGATGCAGAATGCTTACAGTCAGAGAAATTCAAAGTGCGATGGTATTCCCCCCATCTTACAAACTCCCCAGTCGTATTGATCAAGCCATCCATCTGCTAGGCAATGCAGTACCACCACCTATGCCCAAACACCTTATTCAACAAATACAGGTACAATTATGAAAAATGATCCGGGCACTATAGTTGAAAAACATTTATGGGAATTATGTCAACAACTTAAAATAAAGATGTTAGTCTGCTCACATCGTCCAATAAATGAAGAATTAGAAATACGAATTCCAATAAATCCAAAATGGGTACATCCTTATTATTGGTATAATGCTACATTTCAAAACCGTATAACTCAATTTGTTCATAGAGAATTAAATATTACAACGGGGATCCAGATTAAATTAAATTTAGATCCTGAAAGTAGTACTTGGTCGAATATCAAATACGTAAAAGGTGTTCTGAGAATAATTATAGAACATGAATATTTAGATAAAACATATACTGCATATGATTTTGCTCGCACATTAGCACCAAATACATGGAAGAGAACATATCTCGAACAATATAATCTTACAGGAGTATTACACTCACATGGCTAAAAAAGAGAAAATACCACAATATTTATATGGGCTCTACCGTTCAGGACAAGGTAGTAAACCTGTCGTAATGGCTCGAGCTTCTGATGAACATTATGACGCTATTATGATTGAAGGAAATTTACTATATATCCAATTTATCTTAGCTTCAGAACTTCCTCAATATTTTAAAGAGTGGGGAAATGAAATTACCAATAAGAAGCGCTTACAAAACGTAGCCAGATTCATGTTACGGAAAAGTGAGCTATCCGGATTAAAGCGGGAAATGAGTCAATCAGTGAAAGATATCTTAGATAAAATAATAGGGCTACCGAAGTAGCCCCATCATCAACGCTTATTATTATTCTTATCTGCAGTCACACACCCCAAAGTTCAATAAGGAACTTGCCAGCAGTAAATGTACCAACTGTACCGGCTGCACCATTAACAAAATACATGTATTCATCAGCAGCAGGAAGCAACGAGAGATCAACACGAACATTGATATCTGCAGACCAGGCTCCACCGTGAGCATGAAGTATTTGCTCAGTTCCAGCAGCACCATCATCATCGAAGTTCAACAAAAGCAAATCAGCAGCGGCTGAGGAGTAAAAGTCAATATCCGTTACGCCAGTGGCTGGAGCTTCCAGACATGTGATCGTACCACGGAAAATTGTACCATTTAAAACAGCAGTAACTTGACCGATATGTGCTGGAGAAATCAATGTTAATGTGACATTATCAATGTCATAATCAGCAGCAGCATCCGAAGTAAACTTCAAATTCGTAGTATCGCCAGCAATTACCCGTTCTACAAACGTGGCATCAGAACCTCGAGAGGTGTAATTTGTTCCACCGATGGAAGCTACGCATGTACCCGCAGCAAACCCACTCATTGTATAAGTAAGTTCGTACGTAAAGCCCGCAACAACTGTTAAAGCAACAGCAGGTTCCAGTACTGTACCAACACCAGGAGCAGCAGTAGCTACCGTACCGGGAAGAGTCCAATCAGCACCCTTGGTCCAATCTGTATCACCTGTGAAAGAACCATTAACGGCAACGTCAGCGCCTTCAACACCAATAACATCCACAAGAGTAGTAGATGACTTAAGATCAGTCAGATCTACATAAATTTCAGTCTTGAAGAAATCACCAACCTTCTGAATAGAAGTGTGATGTAAGACACCTGAACCACTTGTAAAGCCAAGACCAGCAGCAATAGCTGCACCAAGGCGATTATCTGCGGTATCTACTATTGTAGCATCAGCGACAATAGCATTTAATTCAGACAAAGTATCAATTGCAGTCTGTCGTAAAACAGTTGCATCAGCTACAAGCGCCTGAAGTTCACCAAAAGTATCCAAATCCTCCGGTTGAAGGGCTGTACCAGCGAGAACTCCTTGAGCTGCAGTTGCAAACAGCGTAGACAAACCATGAGCTGGCGCTGCTGCTTTATTACTTCCAGGCTGTTGGAAAAATTCAAGATAGCTCGCTGCAGGTATTGCCGCGACTACCGTATCTTTTCTTACATTACGCATAATTATAACTCCTTAATTTATCCACAGGCATCAGCCTGGAAATTGCCACTCATTCCGAGCAGCGAGAGATTTTAACGTACCTAAGCAGATACGTAATTTAATATCACCCCAATGGTGATTCTTGTATGGTAGCATATCCTGCACCACCTAAAGTAATTTGATACCGCCCAGGTCCAGTAATTATTTGTGTTTCTGTAAAAGCAACTCCAGCATCAAATGCATTACCTTGCCAGGATTTTAGAGTTCCTGCTCCTGAAACGGCTAATCTAGCGGGAGCATAAGTTACACGAAATTCTTTTGGTCCTGCCTCATTATCCAGTAATTTTACAGTATCATTATGTATAGTTCTCTCAACCATGTCGTGCTCCTATTCTTTCTTTGTTAAATCCAACTTATTAATAATTTTTTCCCCAGATCTGCCAATAACATATCCACCCATAACAAGTTGGATAATTCCCATCATCTTCATTTCTAATTCGACAGGAATATCGTCTGCTGAAAGTCCTAACCAACGAGCTGCTACTAAAAAAACAAAAACAATCATAGTAAAAGGACGCCAAGTCCTTTGTAACCAAGCTCCACTATCCATGTTACAGTTCATCCGCCGCTGCTTGGCCCGCTGCTTGAGCAGTACTTTCGTTAGCTTCTCGGACATCGCCGGCTACATGAGCACCTAAATTATTCTGAATCAAAGCAATCAGCATATCATTAAAAATTGCTGCCTTTTGTTCATTGGTTAGACTGGAATCACCCTCTCTATCAATAAACCGTTCAGCGATACGTAACTTTGTTGGATTATCTAAAATTTTACCTTTAGTGTCTGCAAGAGCATCAAGTACAGCCCCCGCATTAGCGACTTCACTCGCACCCAAAACAGAGACAGGAGTAAACGTTAAAAGGGTAATCAGTAATATAGTTAAAAGTTTCATTTTATTTCCTCAGTTATTACTCTATTCGTTTTAGATTCCGATAACGGTCCAGTTAGCGCCATTATACCAGACCAATGCCGCTGCAGCCGCACCACCAGATACTGTTGAACCCATTGCGGGTGTATCTGCATCTGATACTCTTGCTACATCACCAACTGCAGGTGTTGGTAGTGTAGCTACTGTGTATACTGCAGCAACATTATATACGTCATTTAGAACAATTTTACCTTGAGTACCAGTAGCACCTTTCAAACCACCATTGAGAATTAAATCACCACCAATGCCGATTCCTGTAGTTGCTCCTGCTCCACCATTTAAAATTAAATCTCCACCGTCAAGAAAAGTAGATGCACCAGGCATTGCAGATGACCCATTAATAGTAGTATTTAATCCTGATACGTCTTCATCAATATAGGTACCCATACTACCTGTAATAGTTGGAACGGCTGCTCTGGACCCAATTTGAATTTGTCTGCTTACTGTAGCACTTGGAGCATCAACCAAATAACCAATAACAATATTTTCACCACCTGTAGTAACGTTGTCACCAGCGTTCGCGCCAAGCAATGTATTCGCTGCACCACTGGTTAATCCACTTCCTGCTGCATAACCAAGTGCTGTATTGAGCGAACCATCAGATGAAATTCCTGCTTGATAACCAATTAAAACCTGACTAGCCGCGTCAGCATCTTGACCGGCCCATTTTCCAATCATAATTGAATTTGAATTTGAACTTGCGGTTTCTCCTGCATCATGGCCAATGGCAATACTATCTGTCCCATTACCTCCACCAGCATGAGGTCCTATATTAACTTGTCCATTTGCAGTACCAGTTAATCCAGCTTCAAATCCAATATATACACTGTCATCACCTGTTATATTTGCAGTACCTGCATCAGTACCAATGGCAACATTTCTATGTGCATTACCACTTTGAGTATCTAAAGCCCTCATCCCAATCGCAATATTGTCGGCACCAGAATTATTAGTAGTTAATGCATTAGTTCCAATACCAATGTTTCGATCACCCGTGGTAATAGAATCAACAGCCGTTGTGCCAATACCATAGTTATCATCGGCAGTGTAAATCGTATCAAATGCTGCTCCAGCACTTCCATCAGAAATAGCTGTATTCAATTGAGCCAGTGTAAAGGAACCAAGTATTGCCGCATTTCCTGTTGAAGTTACGTGCCCTGTTAAATTAGCATTTGTAGTAACAGTTGTTGCTAAGCCTGCTGTTGCTGAATTTAAATTAGCCACCTCAGTAGTAGAAGCTACTACAAGTGGAGCAGTTCCTGTAGGAATATCACTTACAAATTGCGTACCCGTTATTGTATATGCTCCAATATCCCAATTTGCTGTCAAAGGTACACTGCCATCATTTATTAGATATCCAGGATCAAGTTCACTCCGAAGTACGGAAAATGGTAATTTCCAATCTGTTAAACCATCTGATTCAACAATATAAAATACGTCAGTTTCATTTACAGATGCTGCTTCATTTCTATCTGTAACTAATTGTCCTTGAGCAGATAAAGAGAAGGCGAGAGCAAGTAATGCTATATTTTTAGTCCACTGTTTCAATATAATCTCCATCGACAAATTTAAGTGCCTCACCATCTACATTATACAATGCTTCTGCTGGTGCCTGATCAGGCCAAAGTTGTCCATTAGGCATCAAAGGCTCTGTAAATACGGGTTGTAAAACATTCTGTAAAATCATAATAAACTATTCTACCAATATTGATGCAATTTTAACACTAGTATACATGATTTTATGTGCTGTCTGGGTTCCAAAATATTTTTGGAAGCCAACTAAACCAACGCCAAATAGTAGGTTCTAATGCCTCTAATCCAATTCTATCCCAAATAAACGGATTGAATTTACCAGTACCACCATTCAAAAAAGCATAATTCAAAATGTTTTCTTCTGCAGATTTGTTATCTGTTAATTGCTGTAAACCAAATACTAATGACGTTTGTACAGGGTTCCGTTTGAATGTTCTAAGAACAATATGTTGAATTCTAAAGAAGAATTTTGTAAACATCAAGGCGCCATTATCATTCAATGCTAATAGTATCTTATTCTGTGGAAGATTGTAGTAAATAAATGTATCCAGGGACTCATGGATTGCTTTCCGTTCATCCATCTTCATTACCTGAGTATCCCAATTGTATTTGATAAATCGGCCCACAAAGTCACCATACTGTGTCGCAAGCAGAGCAAACTGGAAAGTATTAGACCCTGGAAACATAAATGCTTCTGCTGTTACTTTGGCAACTGACTTGGATCCTGCTACTCCTCCAATTCTATCCATTAATCGAGTAGTAAGTTTCTTACGAGTTGATTGTTCATCAAAACCAAACTCTTCTACAATACTGGTAAAGAGTCCTTCAGCAACAAGCTTCCTTACTGGATTAACTTGTAAGGCAGCCTCGAAACGAGCTAAGCGAGCTTCCATCATTCGTGTGGGTTGACCTAAGATTTTTAAATTATTAATATCCATTTGTAATTTATTACGCTTTCTGAGATCTGAACGATATTTGTTCATTCCCAGGACTGCTTGTTTCATTCCTCGATTAATGTATTTAAGAGGAATTCCCTGTGACAGCAATAACATATAGTTTGAAATAATATTGCCAAACACTACAACTGGATTAAGTACTGCAATCTTCAACCGTTCCCATTGGATCCATTCTTGCCATAATTTTTCTGCTTGTGCAACGATAGGAGCGCTGGAACCCAGAAATTGATTGTTAGCAATGGACATTTTACGAAGACCGAGTACCATATTCGCAGCGTCATCTCGAATGTACATTAATTGTGCACCCCAGAGCGCCTCAGAAGAGATCTGAGTGGCTTTTGGTAATATATCCCATAACCGTCGACCTTCTTCACTTTTGACGTTACGGCCTACAGCTAGGAAGCGAACATCTTCATTATCCTTATTTTCAAGATAATCATCATGCATTGCCTTAACAGCTTCTTCATTCAAAGTTAAAGTTTTGGCTTTATTATTAATTGTGGCAAACATTGCTGGTATCAATTCATCAAACATATCCCGACGCTTCAAATGTTCTTTTTTCGTAGCTCGAGACATGATATAACGAGAATCGATCATAACGTCATTCTCATCGAAAAGAGGTATCATTTTAGGTCCATCAGATACAGCAGCACCTCCAACTTGTTGAGCATAAGCTTTCTGTAATTTTATTGCTCGAAGCTGTTTAAATTGCCTGTGGGCTACCGCAGCTATTCGCCGTTTACTTGTTCCGCCAGGTGCAGCTTGGAAAAATGAATCATATAGTCCGGTACCTACCTTCTTTTGATCTTGCAAACTTATTAAGCCAGCTTGATATGGAGCAATACCTTTTTTATTTTTATACAGTAAGGTATTAACACTTCGCAACGGGTCATCTATATCTCGGGGTAACGGATCCTCTGATACCAAAGTGAAATTCCTCCGAGACATCTCTAAACGATTCTTTGGTGTATCTGTAACAGTTTCTAACTGTAGGTCTTCATCAAATAATTCAGCAGTATGTCCTTTCCACATATTTCGAGGATTTTTACTGAAATTCTGCTCCATGGCCAATTTTTTATAATTGAGCATAGTTGTTAACATACCAGTAAAACCATTCAAAATAACAGGTCTATTAGCTTCATGCTCCATGATATCAAAAACAGTAGAAAGGGTATTTGGACTTACATACTGTAAAGCGTGTAAGGTAGTCAAATGATCCAGAATATCGATTATCTCTGTTTCATTGGGAACTTCAATTCGATCTTTTGCCTCAAACATATGTTGTTTTACAATTCTTTCTATGTTTGTCATCGGCATTTCAACTAAATCACTAATGCCTCGCATTTGTATTCTAGCTAAACTTTTACTTTGATCATTATAGGCAGAAACAAGTTCTGCAGGAGCAGTTCGGTCCAATGCAGCCTCTAATGATAAAATCCGTTGAGTAATTAAATTTGGATCCGATAACAAATTTAATATTTGACCAGAAAGTAATGCTAACGACCCCGACATTAATGCAGATAAATCCGTATCTAAAAATACCTGACTTATTGCTTCACGTACTGCGATTGTACGTTCTATTGATTTTGGATCAAAATACTCTAATAAACCTTTACGTGTATGAGCTACAATTTCTTGATTCAAGGTATCAATTTCTGTTGAAGCTGTTCTAATTAAATCGACATAATCTCTGTTACGATCGGCCCAAGGTAAAATTTCTGTTAACCATTGATAGATATGACCATTCTTGTTTAATCCAGAGAGCGCTGTCTCCATGGCTTCACGGAATTGCTTAGCATCTTTAGCACCAAGCAAACTGTTAGCTGTGGCAGTCTTCGTAGCCAATATTAAACCAGATAAAACATTTTTCTCTGCTACTAGTGCATCTGTCTCAGCTCCCGTCTTTTCATTTCGTTCTGCCCATTTTTGAAGCTGTACCGCAGTAAACTTGGCTACTTGGTGAGTAACAGCATCATTCATTTTATTTATTTTGCTATTGGCATGAGCTGTTCTAAGTTTTTTAGCAGTGGTCTTCTGTGCTGCCAGATTCACAGTAATGATTTCACCTGCCAAAACAGTGACTGCTTCATGCATATTCTTTGGATCTGCTAAAGTAGCTTCCCGTTTCAAAAAATTCAAAGCTTGTTTCAATAGATTTAGAAGATATGCAATAATGCCAACTTCCGCTACAGGCTTATTATTTGTATAATCCAACCCTTTTAAAATCTCAATAAATTGGGGATTACTCAAAGCAATAGCCATAAATTCATGCTGATTAGCATTCTTTAATTCAGTCTTCCCTCGAACTGGTGAAAAGATGTGATCATACCGTTGCTTCGCTAATTTTTCATCTAATGCCTGATCAATGGAAACTTCTGGCATAAATGCTTTCCAACCATCTGGACCCAAGGCTTCAAATACAAATTCAAGTAGTTCTGTTATTGCTAACTGAGTCGGAACATCCTGATTAATAGCATGTTTGAAAATACTATGTAAGATCTCGTGGATACCTAATTCCTGGGCACTTTGTTCCAATGGACTGCTAAAGTAATTCTTAGAAGTAGTCTGTAGATATGTGACTGCCTGGTTTTCATCCAATAAAACTTTACCGATATTCCGTTCACCATTTGTTTTCGTAGCAAGCTTGTAAATAATAGTATCAATTGATTGCAAACCATCATGTAAGAAATTCTTAATCAAATTATCAAACAGCCGCTGGGTACCATCTGTAACAGTAACTGTATCAATTGCTTTCAACTTATCAAATAAAGTGGTTAAATTTTCAGCAGTAAGATTCTGAGCATCTACCTTTTCAAATAGGGCTTGATCAATCTCTTGCTCACTGGCAGAATACAGCGCTTTATTATTTGGAGAAGTTTGTAAGGCTCGTGTTAAAGCATTGAGTGCAGTATTGCCCTCTATTCCAAAAACAAATTCTTGCCGGCCTTCCACAACTTCCAGGGACGTATTTAACCAGGCTATGTATTCAGCAACCGCCCACACGTCATCTTCTGTATTAAGAATGGTGAGAGAAGCGAGTCTTGCAGCGGTGCCGTCAGCAGCGGCGACATTCCTCCGGGCCCAAGTCAAAGATTCTTTTAAGAGTTGATTGAAATCCTCTTCTTTTTCGTTCCTCAGATTTTCTAATGCACGAACATCACTGGCATGTACAATCTCATGCATCAGTGTATCCATATAATTACGTGCATCACTGCGTAGGAAAATAATGCCAGCATCTGGATCGTATCGACCATCAGTGACTCCCATATCCGCAGAATCAGCCATTTTCACTTGAATGGCTCGAGGTTCACCGGTTATACCATCTGGGAGAGTAAGCTGTGCTCGGGTAACATTGATCAATTCACGTAGACGTGTAATATCCGTATCTTCATTAAATAAATCTTGGTAGGCGCCAAATAAGACATCTAAGACATGTTCAGCATTGGGCTGATACATATTGTCTGTAGCAGTAAACCAATCCCGGAGTATGTCATCTGTATTCCCGTCATTATGAATAGCAGTATGTAATTTAACAATAATGGCATCTTTTTTAACAGTCCAAGCTCGTTCTTGTTCTTCTACCTGTAACTGTTTTAATCCGGCTCTCCACGTCTCCGCCGCTTCCGCAAGTTCCGGTGTTTTGACTGGGACTGTCGTCCCCGTAGCATCGGAAACTGAGTGAGAGGTCCCTTCTTTAGCAAAGTTAGCCACATGGGAAATTTGCTGATGGAGTTTTTTCCGCCCTTCCGTATTTTCATCAATAGCTGTCCTTAAGTCTGCAATCCATGTGTTAAAAGAAATAATAGGCGGGGTTGTATCTGTTTTTGCTACAGTGCCAAACCTAGTACGATGTGCTAGAAAATCTTGGTAGATTTCTATCTTATCAGCTTCAGAGAGGCGTGAATCTTTCTTTGCGATCAACCGTAACATTCTTTCTAAAGTCACTAATATCTCTGCAGGCATATTCCAATTTTCATGAACCTCAGCAAACTGTTGATTTGCAAAGGTACCTGCTTCATCCACTGTTTCTGGGCTCATATATATAGCATCATGTAATCCCAGGGCAGCATATTGACCCATGGTATTGCTCATAACACTACCATCGGAAGATAAGATTAAATTTACAACTGCACGTACGCCTACTTCTGCATTAGGAGTCGGTGTGGTCACAGCAGATGTCAATGAATGAGTTGAGGATGGAGTAAAACTACTACCATCAGTGCGATATCCAGTATCACTAATTTGTTCTTTTTCTGAAAAATAAGATCTACCACGAGCAGCCTTGATATCAATAGGTTCTCTTTGGAAATTGGTTAATTCAATACCATCTTCAATTGTGTTGGACAATGCCGATTTAACAATTGGAAATAATCCTTGTTTCCGCATACTGCGAAGGATTGTTTGACGATCTTTTTCTGAAAGAAAAGCGTCATTTCTTTTTTCAAAATGAGCCACTCTCCGTTTATAATCAGATACAAATATTCTATTGGCCAGCCAGGCTGCATCATTCAAATCATTACGTAGATCATAAAAACCCATCATACGGACTTCTAAGTCAGCCTGTAAGGCATGACCGAATAACATATCTGTTGCTATGCTATATTCTGTCCAAAATTGAACCGGTATTTTATGTGAAGTTCGGAGTTTGTAAAAAGCTTCTACTGTTGTAATATTGGCCATGGAAGCTAAGCGTTCTTCATACATTACTTGGCCATTTGTTTCTTTACCTTGACCGGTTTGTGCCACAATCTGGTTTCGAGTTAATAGAATAGCATAAGCTTTCTTTGCCTCTTCCAAATTTTCTTCAGTAACAACTTCCCCACCTGCGAGAGCTAATTCTGTTTTAGCTTCCCTAACTTGATCTTCCGCTTTGGCTTTACGAATTGATTGATATTGTGAACCATATGCTCCAATCATCAATGGTGACTTTGCAAAGCTTCGATCCAAATGAATGAATACATTCCTCTCTATTGAACCAATAGGATCAAAATTAAGTCGACGATCGGGCAATACTGGTAATTCTTTTCCAAAATTATCTAAAGGCGGATTCTGTAGAACAATCTTCTGACCGTTACGCATGGCCTCTACAATTTTTTCCATCTCCTTAATAACTTGCTGATAATTATCATTAGTACCTTTTTCTCCAGCAAAATCAGGATACTCTTTGTAAATATCCCTGCGGAAGAAAATACCACCTGCTTGATACTGACTCACGAGTGTATTTAGAATACTTCTATTATTCGGTACAATTTGCATGGACAATGAAGTATACCCGTTGGTCTTACCATCAGCTTCATCTGGTGCAGTGACTGTTACTTGTCTTTTATTCTGATCACCCGCTCTTAACAGATCTGCCCAAGCACGTAACGCCATAAGTGACGTGGGTCCATCATCTTCACTCAAGACAAGAGCAATAGTATCCATCTCTTCTTTTGTATACTGAACACTTTCAGCTCGCTCTGCTCTCATTATTGTCAAAGCTGCTTGATAATCTTCACTGTTAATTCGAGCATCAAAAGCCGTAATAACTTCATCTGTGGTTAAAACACTGGAATCAATATCTAAAGCAAATGCTAATCCACTCTTAAATTTATTCAAGTTTGTGTGATTAATACCTTGAGGACGTAAGCTTGTGGACTTTAAAGTAATGGCATGGGTTGACATGCTCATTGTGGCTCGGTGTAATTTATCACCCTGAGGATTGATCATATTGCTATCGATCATATTACGCCCAGTGCTGATTAAAAGATGTCCAAAATAAAATTCATCAGTACCCCATTCATTAATAGCATGGGTTAAATCATTGTAAGACCTAATATTCCGTGCATTTTTAGATTCAATAGAAGAGCGATGATCAATATGAATAGTCGTTTCAATTTGTTGTTCAGTCTTTTGTCCCATGACCTGTAACATACGCTCTTTCGTCCACGTATTAAATTCTTTAATATGCGACGGAATAAGGCGCCATGGGTGTTTGGAATTTTTTTCCAAATTCTTTGTATGTTTTACAGGAGCAGCTCTTGAACTATGTTGATAATGTGTGGGCCCAGGCGGAGCGCTATCAGACGGTCCTCGTTGATATGCATCAATAGAGAAGACATCCCGCATAAGTCGCCGGGCTTGCTGAAATTGAGTTCTCAATTGTTCGTTAATTACAGCTTCCTGATAAAACCCTACCTGATTTGGATCCGTACTTTGTGTTTTGTTGTGTATTAAGTACATTATGGTTTTCGGATTAACAGCCGTATCAACAACCTGATTACTAAGATTAGTTCGCAACCCAACTTCAATAGGATGTAATTCTACTCTATCCATCTTCTTTAAGGTACTAACTACCATAGTACCGATAGAAACTGCTAATTTTTCTTCAAACAGTGGATCTAGGTCAACTTTGTTCTTAAGTGCAATATTTGCTTGTCTAAGTACTCTATTACCAATGTTTGTGATAACTGTAGTGGCAAGAGTGCCATTTCCAAAGCGTTCTCTCTCCCAGTTAGTAATTTCAACTCCAGATGAGCGACCTAAGAGACTGTTAATTGAATCATTTGTCTTATTAACTGTGCCAGCACCATTTCCTACTAACCAATTACCCGCTTCAAGCGCCATAATAGTAGCGAAGTTCTCATCTATTTCCCCATTCTCTGCTTGAAATAAGAATTGTAAACTGTATTCCTGCAGTCTTCGTGCGATAGCAGCACCTTCTGCTCCCCTATTTGCCTTGTTAAAGGGACTATTTGGATTTTCTAAATCATTTAACAATCCTAGATGAAGATCATTAAAAGTTACTACAAAGTTATTAACAAAATTTATAACTCCATTGAATCCTTGGCGTTCTTTGAAGCTTGCATCAATATCTCTGTAGAATTTAGACCTAGTACCTCGCTCATTCAACGTAGAGAATACATTCGGGACAGCAGCAAGTAGAGAATTCACTGTTTCCCGACTATTTTGTATACCTTGTAAGATCTGAGTCGGAAGTTTAAGCTGGATAAACCGTGCTTTAAGGTCATTTCTCGTATCTAATAGCTGTTTTTCTGTCCAATTAGATGTTGGAAGTTTATTCCGACCTACTAATGCAGCTAAATGTCGTACTAGTGGCTCAGATATAAAGTCAACACTGTTACTTAAACGATTAATTAGTGTAGGTTTTAACTTTTTACCACTCAGTAAAGTCTGAGTAGACTCTATTAATTCAGTTTCTATTTCCTCATTTACTCGATTAGTTGGAGACCTGGTGACGCTTTCACCATGCGTAACTTCCAAACGAGTTAGAAAATCTTCCGCAGCTAAACGAATATCCCCATCAAATTCTTCTACCTTTTGTAAAAACTGTTCTTGTGTATTTTCACTGGTAAAAGAAATATCATCCAGAGTTACATTTTCTTCTTTTAAAAGGCTCTGAATCTCTTCTGCCGTGATCCGTGCTTTCTCTAAGTCTGCTTCATCCAATTTTATGGGTTCTGAAGGCTCTGTAGGCTCCTCTACGCCCGTTTCTTCTTCTGAGGCAGCCAATGTATCAGTTTGGGTAGTTGGCTCTATTACAGGCCCGTTTATGCCCGGAATAATGAATTCCTCTTCTTCCTGAATATTCTCCGCAGAATCTGCAGAGATTATCTCTTCAATCTCCGCATCTACGTCCTCAGCTACCTCCGCAGCGGGCGCCTTTGCCTTCGGCTCGGCTTGCTGCTCGGTAGCGTCGGACGCTCTATCTTTCTCTTGGGACAGCAAAGCCGGGACGGGGGTCCCGTCTTTGACTTGGGTCTCGGCTGACGCCTCGACATCTGTCTCTGCAGTTTGTATTTCCGTAGTGCTCAGCTCAGACTCCCGAGATTCTGAAATACGGCTCTCTGTTTCGGCCAAAGAACCGGCCTCAACAGTCGCCTTTATTTCAGGACCTTGGGAGTCTTCGACTTGGGTTTCCTCGCCGGCTGGCGCCGTCTCGTCAACACTTGTTTCCGAAGGAATTGTAAGGAAACTTTCAAAGGCTTCCTGTAACTGAGCCAAATCAGCTCCCGGTATGGGTTGTTGTGCAATTTGTAAGGAATGTTCATTCAATCCTTCAAACTCAATTACCGCCTGATCAGCTAATGT
>Ga0114923_10000164_pt1 | contig 51790 bp, 92 predicted proteins | sample SumtaG_FD_89578 | JGI IMG/M metagenome (GOLD analysis project Ga0114923, IMG submission 89578) | Deep subsurface microbial communities from Indian Ocean to uncover new lineages of life (NeLLi) - Sumatra_00157 metaG | ecosystem: Environmental > Aquatic > Marine > Oceanic > Sediment | place: near... | reverse complement strand
TTACTGCGGCAGGAGGAGGTGTTAATCTCTTCCGATGCGATTCAGCCTACGAAACGTCTAAAGACCATCAAAGAACCGAGCTCCACGCCGTAGCCTCCGCTCAAAATTCCTACACCTGCAGGTTCTATCGAAAGCATCTTCCGTTTACGCGGGATCAGGACGTTGTCTACTTACCTGAGAAGTTCGATGACGTTTTGGAGTTCGGGCTTTCTGAGAAAGTGGCTATGTTCCGGAAGAGGATAGAAGAGGTTTCTTACTTCAAGTCAGAGTTCAACTCACGCTTGAAGGAGTTGATTGCATGGGACAACAGGCAACCGGGGAAGAAGTGGAATGTCAAACCTCGTAGACAATGGGGCAACCACCGAAGTGTTTAATGCCGAATTGAGAGTAGGCGAGGGCGTTCGTTTTCGTGGCATCGAACCTGAGATGTCGATTGTCTTTCAGGAAGTTCCCAAAGCGTTTTTCAGACACGGACACGACTGCTGGGTTACCTCTGTCTGCAGAGACGATTCAAATTCACTTCACGGTTACGGATACGCAGCCGATTTTGATTCGTCTACGCACATCCCGGAAGAAGTCGGACACAAGATAGCGGAGGAGGTGGGGCTGAATCTGAGCTACGAGTACCAGCCGATTTGGCACAAAATAAGAGATGGAGCTTTCCACCTTCATGTCGAGTTCGACTATAACGGAAAAGGCGTAAGGAACTACAAGAGATGAGTTCCATCTGGCAAGAGAGACCTCTGGTCCATTGCGCCGGACCCCCTGGGGTCCCTCTGGGTTCGATTGACGGCTTTTTGCCCAACTGTTGGGCCGGCATGGCTTCAAGGTCGAGTCTGAACGCAACTCGTTATCCCATGATTGCCCTCGGCGTAGCTGACTTCTCCATTGAGTTCTGGCATCGAGTAGAGAACATAGGCGGAGGAATCGGGGTAACGGATGACTGCGACGTAGGGTTTTGGCGCAACCCCACGACCGGAGCAAACGCGGCGTTCGGCGCCGCCTGGTACAAGTATCCGAACGACGGCTTCGACAGGTCCATCTATAGGACTGTGGCGCCGCTTGTTCCTCTAGCTGTGGAGAGTGCCGCGGCTGCCGACATCAGGTGGCACCATCATGCGGTTAACTTTGACCGTTCAGGCGATATGGAGCTCTATCGTGACGGCGTCTTGGGGGACAACGACGCAATCAACAACGAGAACATTGCGACGATGGCCTTCGCCGCGTGGGTCGGTGCGGACAACGATGTCAACGCAGACTGGTTCGATTGGCACGATGCGGACCCAACAGAATTTGACTTCGGTCACTTCAACGGAATCATAGGTCCGGTTGCAGTTCACACAGGAGTAGGAAGTCTGTTGACCGTTGCGCAGATGAGGGACTCCATGGAACGTCGCTATGTGAATCTGTTTGCGACGACTGCACTCTTACTCGATTGGCGACGACCGCAAGGTGTAGTCGGATGGGATGGCAACAGAAGCAATATCATCCGAGGAATTTCAGACTACGCGACGGTTCCTATTGCAGCCCCTGAGGGCGCGGATGGGACTGTGATAGTTCCCGACTTGTCAGGCAACGGTAACGATTGGGTCCTGACAACCCGCCCTCAGTATAATTCGACGGGGGTGACTGCGTTTGCGGGGGGTTTGGTAGGGCTCTCATGCTGCGCTTTCGCCTCCGACCCTTTCTTTCAACATGGAGGTCTTCCTTAAGGAGGGAGTAAAATGAAACGTATACGTGTACAAATTCAGGAGTACGAGCCGTCCAGAGTCTACGTTGAAGAAACCATTAACGAAACTCTACTGGACCTGCCAGAGGAGGCATTAGAGGAGATAAAGAAGGTCGTTAAAAAGTTTGACAACCAAGGCTTTATGAAGAAGCTTCGTATGCGCATATCAAAGGATATAGATGAATATCCAGGGACGTTTCCCCGATACGAAACCCTTCTCTATATGGATCTCGAGCGGTTGAGTGGATGACCATTATTGCGAAGCTCGGCTTGGGCGTCAACCTGATGGGCTACACGGGTGACGTTGACATGATTCCGGGTGAAGCCCTGATGGCCATTGATGTGCTGCCTCGCATTAAGGGCGACGTCATGTCCCACTGGGGCTACACGAAGCATAACTCGACTTCGCTGACAGGCTTCTGTATTTGGCATAAGGGTTTCGCACATAAGGGAAAAAACTCCGGAGCCGCGGATATCAGAACAGGCAACTATGGGGCGGACACCGGAGCTATCTTTACCAGAAGGACAGCCTGGTATGCTTCGCAACTTATTTTGATGAGCGACGGAACTGCAGCTAGATGGGATCATGCGACTCAAGATTATATAGCTGTCGCGCTTCCTGCTGGTGTTACCGCTTTAGCTGACCCGCATCCGTCCGGATTTGTTGCTCAGAACTGTCTCTACATTTCAGGGTTCGCAGATGCCAATCTCAGGTATGATCCTACGGATGAACTTCTTTACGTAATTGGGTGGCCCGACGTTCCTGTTTTTGCTCCCATACTGTTAGCTACAGGAGGAGGAAGTGACTTGGTCGTCGGTGCCACCTATCAATATGCGGCCTCTTGGATAGACCTCTACACAGGAGAGCAATCAGGCTTGAGCGACCCAGAAGCCTTAGTCCCTACAGTAGCGAATCAAAGAGTAGACTTGCAGTTCACTCCCAACTACGGAGCAGGTTTAAATGAAAGGCACTTCTATGACAACGCAAATCCGGAAGAGTCAGACGTCGGAATTGTCATCTACCGAACGGAAGCGAACAAAGGGCAGTTCAACTTTCTCGGGATGGTCTACCCCTCCGTGCCCGCCACATATGACGAGTTGGCCAACGCAACAGAATGGACGGATGGTACGGCTCTGGTCGATAACGGATTGGCTACAGACGCATCTCGACCAGCGTCTACCAGGACCTATTTCGACCCTCCCTTGATGGACGCATGGGTCTACCACAAGAAGATGTGGTGGGGGCTTGCTTGGGGTCAAGAGGCAAGGGACGTTTCGGAGTGGGCCACAGGAAAGGAGACTCCCGACGTTCGAAATCCCAACAGGGTCTACAATAATGATTTTTCGAATGTGAAGTCTCAGCTCGAAAGATGGAAGCCCAAGGACTACACAGTGATTGCTACTGGAGAGGGAGACGTCCTGACCTGTATTGCAACAGGGGGCAAGCAAGATCCATTGACGATTTTTTCTACGGAGACGGCTTATGAGTTGGTCATTAAACCTAACTTCTCTACTGGTTCGATGCAGGCGATACCTGGGCCGCTTGATTATACTGTTGGAGCCGTGGGTCCACGGGCTTGGGTTTATCAAGGAGGCTACATCCACTGGCTTTCTCGACGGGGGCCATACAGGGCGACGCCGGGGGGAATACCACAGTGGATTGGAAAAAACCTGTCCCCTATGTTCATCGACCCGCAATCGGGGATGTGTCAACTCAACCCCGCGGCGGCCATCAGGTCGCAGGTAACCTACGACCAAGACGCGGACATGATTCGCTTCGTCTGTCCTGTTGGGGTTTCGACTGTCATGAATCGACACTTCGGTCAATGGACCTTGGGTGAAGCAGAAGGTCAGGATCCTTACCACGGATGGTTCTTCTTCTCTCCTCGTGCGCAATGGTTAGATTACACACACGCAATGGGGGCTATTGACGCAGAAACCGGAGCTCCGGAGAATCAGTTCGTCCGTGATGCTCGAATGGTCTTCTCCGACGAATTCGAGAACGAAGCGTGGGGCTTCGTCAATCAATACGAAGTCTCTGCACGACGCGCCGGACTCGAGAACGGCCTCATAGCAACAGGCATATGCGATGCTGCCTCTACTGTCAACTTGATCGCCACTGACGCAGCTCTCTTCAACGACGGTGATGGCTTATGGCCTCTTCGTCTTGAGGTAGTCCACACAGACGGAACGATAGATATTACTCGAGTAGATACGAACGGGTTAAATACTATCGTCCCTTTGGATGCGTTTTCTCAGGAGCCTGACGGAGCTCGCTTTTACGTAGGAGGAGTTCCTGCCTATTGGCTCGGTTGGGTCGACCACGACGGAGATCCCCATGCGCATAAGGACTTGACGCATATCTTTTTCACGTTCAACAAGCAGACGACAGACCCCGATACGGTCATAGATATTACTGTTGCGACAGCGAATGACTTTCCGGGGACGTTTACTGTCCGTCGGACGATTAACGCTAACCGCAACACACATAAGAAGTTAATAGCAAGGACAGGGAGATTCTGGCAGTATGAAATGTCCTGTTCCCGCCCTGACGAGAGGTTCTGCTTAAGCTCAATCAAGAGAGAATTCGTTATCACTTCAGAGAGAGCAAGATGAGGGCGATTAGGTACTTCGTAAAGCCAGAGAGAATTGTGAAGTATTGGCGCTATTGTCCGTGCTGCGGCTTTGGACTCTCTGTTGCCTACAGGCGTTCTGGACAGTGTGGTGCCAAGGGCGATAAAGCCCGACGGCGGAAGTTCCTGATTACTTTAGAGCGGATAGATAATGTCTAAAGAAGAACTCGACTTACTTGAGTTCTTCCCCATGGGGCGGAACCGTCATGATAGCCCGAAGGCTTTCTTCGTCGAGGACGATGGGACTCTCCGAACTTGGTCTATCGGCGTAGGGGTCGATGTCAACACGGCAGAGCAACCTCTCCTCGTCGAAGCTGGCAGACAGGGGGCCACTGTTCTTTGGGGGGAAGGTCCTGCTGACCTGAGAAGGTTAGCTCTTCAGGATCTAGGAGGCGGGGCCGGTGCCCCCATGGGGCTGATAAACGTCCCCGTTGGCTTTGATGGAGCCACCTTTCCCGTCCTCAGGGTAGAGAATGTTGCTTCAGGAGAAGTCGGAACTCCAAAGGTCTCACTCTACGGAACAGACGAAGCAGGCAATGTAGACGCTCAGAGAACAGACCCCGATAGGATACCTTGGAAGCGACCTTATGACGGATATCTTCAGGTGGACCCGATAGTCCTGACTGCTGCTGTTACTCCACTGTGGGACCCAGGAACGACGGCCGCCCATCTCTACGAGGTCTGGTGGAAAGTCGTAAATAACGACGCAGCAGCCCTACCTGTAACAGTTACAGTAGGAGTAGACATAGGGGGAGTAGGCACGTTGGGCTTCGGTGAGTATTGGCTCTTCAACTGGATTATCCCTTATCCCGGCGACACGGGATGGGAGCGTAACATCATTCCGGGTGACGACAGAATCATGGGTATCGCATCCGCAGCGGATGATGCCTGCATTCAGTTTCGTGTGAGGAGGTTGGATGTACTCGCTTAATCCTAGAGAACTTCTGGCTGTTCGACGGAAGGCACTCTACTGGGACGACTGTTTCAACATCAAGTCTGTTCAGCCTGCCAACCTCAACTGGAACACAAGCTACGGGGGATGGGAGTTCACGAATCACTCCACTAGGTATTTGTGGATTATCTGTCAGATGATTCATGCGAAAGCCATGCAAACTCCAATAGAGTTTCACCTTCATTGGATGCCCACAACCAACGATGTGGACGTAGTCAAATGGGACGCTGAATACTGGTGGAAGAACGCAGTTGGAGACACAGCTCAAGGTGCTGTCGGAGGTGGAGGGACTAACGTTACGATGAACGCAACCCCAAACGGTACGGCCTATGTGTTGCAGATTGATGACTTCGCTATGTGGGCCGCACCTATGGCAACAGAGGAAGTCTCCGCAATCGTCACTATCAGATTGCGGAGAGATGGAGCGGTAGACGCCCATCCGAACACAGTTTTGTTGAAGGATTTCGACCCACATGTGGAGCATGATTCGTTCGGTTCAATAGGCCACGACGCGAAGTGGAGTTAATATGAATTCAATTCAAATTAGAGACGGAAAAGTTTACTACGACAGCAAAGAGGTCAAGATTTTCTGCCGCTATTCTCCAAAGTTTCTCGCCTATCTGGCTCACGGCAAGAGAGAGGAGATGCTGAAGTGGGTTGAATGGAATCAAAAGCTAGGCTTCAACACCCTTGAGGTCTGTGGAGAACTTCATCTGCCTTGGGGTGAGCCGAACTTACCTCCGAGGCTGAAGGGAATCTGGCCTATTCAGCAGATGCTCAACGGCAATAGAGTTGAGGAACTGAACAGCAAGAACAAAGGACTCATCGAAGAGATGTATGAGTTCTCTTCAGAAACAGGAATGGCTTTTATCTACACTATCAACGCTACGTTGAAGAACATCATAGGTATGTCTTCAGGAATGATAGGTCATGCTATCTCGAGGACTCTTGAACATTGTCGCGGTGTAGCTGAGACTTACCCGGAGGCCAAGATTATCTTCAACTTTCATAACGGATGGAACACAGCTTGGAACGCCAACTCCGAAGACGAAGCCCGTGTGAAGCTGGGACTTTGGGAACTCGGACAGCAGGCGGGTAGGTGTAGAAGGTGGGTGAAAGTGGTAGGGGATCGAAAGCTGACCAAGATGTCCTTTACTCCGCTCGGCGCAGACTGGAAACCTGAGCAGTATCCCGAAGCTGCCATCATGGTTGAAGAGGGACACGGGACTGTTACCTATCCAACAGGTAAGAGCGTCAAGGAATATCCCATTACAGCCATCAGACCTCAGAGTCTTCGCACATTCGGAATGGGCAATCTTCATAGACCTGTTTATTTGTCGAAGACTCCTCCTGTGACAGAGGAGAACTATTACGATTACATCTCCTATATGGACACCATGAGGAGAAGAGGTTTTCATTTCTGTGTCTGCGACGAAAAAGGAAGGCAGACCGATCCGCGAGCAGAACAGACGAAGTTCGAAACCTATCTGTTAGGCGGCATCAACCCGCCGCCTCCTCCTCCGCCTCCTAAGGAGTCGTTCTGGCAGAGGTTTTTTCGTATACTAGAAGAGTTACTGTTCGGTAAAAAGGAGTAAGAAGATGCCGAGTGCATTTGGTGGCGGTGGAGGAGAGGCGTGGAATCCCGGAATGGCCAACCGTTCCGCCATGTCCTCACAGCAAACAGCGGCTCCGACTTCGTCATATGGAGGAGGAGGGGGAATAGGCGGTCCTGTTCCTGCCAGCAATAGGAACCCTACAGGACCTGCAGCGGGAGGAAGCATGGGTAACCTGCAAAAGCTTTGGGGGCAACCTGCACCCGCACAGGCGACGACGCAGATGAACATGCCTCAGTATCAGGCACCTCCGCCGCCGCAGAACTACCAGCAGTATCAACCTCAAAGTTCACCTGTCGCAGGAGACCTTCAAGAACTCTCCGGTCGTGGCTCAGACTTGATGGACCCCAACTCCGACTATTACAAGGAGTTGATGAGTCAGATGAGAGGCGACATAGGCAAGTCGACGGCTGCTGCCAAGCGCAGCGCTGCCCTTGAGGGGGCGGAACAAGGATTCGGCGCTGGGGCATCACCCGAGATGATGGCCAACATGGAGAACATCGGCGAAGCCGGAAGAATCGCAGAGGGTGAAGCCATGGGGGATTTGAGCTTGGCAGCCCCCCAACTGGGAGCTTCCATGATGAGCTCGACTTTCGGCCCTGGAGTTTCCCTCGAGGGAATGGGCGAGCAGTCGAGTCAATTCGGAGCAGGCTTGCGCGAGGCAGGAGTCATGGGCCGCGCGGGGATGGCCGAAGGGGCCAGGCAGTTCGGAACGGGCGTAGGACTTGAGCAGCAACGAATGGCAGAGCAGAGAGCACAGCGCGAGGCGGAGATGCGGACCCAACAGCAACAGTGGGAGTCGGAGTTTGGTCTCCGCGAGGACGCCATGGCTGCTGAATTCGGCGCTTACGGACCTGAACAGAACGAATACGGCGGTGCATTTGGTGCGGGCTATTAAGGAGTCTGAGATGGCAAGAACGACAGGTTACTTTCGTCCCGGACAAGCTGGGGGCTACGCAGACCCTTATCCTACGGGAGGGGGCAGACGAAGAAGGTCCTTCCTGAACAACGCAGGTTCCGCTCGCGCAAGGATGATGGAAGAGCAGCTCAAGATGGCGCAGCTCCAACGTAAGATGCTGCAGCAGCAGTTTCGAAGGTCGCGCAGTGTACCCGTTCAGCAAGCAAGCGTCCATAGTTCAGACAGAGGAACTCAAGGTGCCGCGGACAGAGAACGGATGAAGCGTTCTATCATGATGGCCACTTCGCTACGTAACTGGGCTCCTCCTGGGGGCAACCTGAATCCGAATGCCAAGCGGGACATGATAAATATGATTTACGCCATCGGTCCCGACGCCGCACAGCAAGGGCTGATGCAATCCGGAAGACTACTCTCTGGAAGTGGAGGCTCTCCTAAGATGAGTCCCGCAGAAAAGATGGCAGGCCAGCGACCTAATCCTTACAGCTTTGTGGGTACTCCTGAAGGGAAACCTACTCAACCATTTGTCAGAGGAGGCGGTCCTTCGTTGAATTATGAGAAGGGAACTCTCCCAGGTACGGTTCCTAGAACAGGACAGACTGAAGTTCACAAAGGTGAAGTGGTCATTCCCAAGGAGCAAGTTGATTCTCCCTTAATGTCCTACCTCGTAGCCGACGCCGCACGCAAGAGGGTTCCTCTCGGAGAGAAGTCTCGAGGAGGCTACCAGGATGGCTCCCTCGGCTTGAGTGATGATGAGTTCCTGGACCAGTGGCAGAAAGATTTGTCGGACCCCGACATAGCGTTCCTTCGGAAATGGATGAAGGACATCAAGAAGCCTAAAGCTCCCGAACCCAAGAAGGTTCCCCCTAAGTATGAACTTCCTGAAGACAGGTCGTTTCTCCTTCAACCCGACACACGAGAGGATAGAGGACTCAGTTATGCAGAGCGTGTGGGTCGTGGGGCACGAGTCGTAGGTGAAGCCGTGCGCGAAGGTGTTGGTGGGTTGGCACAAGCGGGCCATGGATTCTGGACAGGTGTAGCGGGGTCCCCCGAAGCCTATCAAGAAGAGTACCTGAAGGATGTTCCTGCACTGGTTGCCGCGGGGGAGGAAGCAAAAGCTCCTCCTTTAGGCCCGCCTTCTGAGTACCTGCAACAGGCTCCTATTGAACCGCCTCCGTCGGATACGGGTTTTGCCGGGGCTCAAGGGAGAGTCAGAAGCGGGGACTTCGGGACGCGAGAGGACCCCTTGACGCTTACGGGTCAACTCTCTCCTCGAGAAGAGGCCTATCGGGAGATTTCTGGAACGCCTGAGCAGAGAGACGCCAAGCACAAGGCTGGGATGGCACAAGCCAAGGTCTCGAACCTCCTGACTACTCTAGGCACCCACGGACATGCGATGGACCCCGAGGTCAAGAAGTCCATGATGGAACAAGTAGCCTTCCATTCGAAGGTTGCCAAGGGATGGCAGGGTGAAATCCGTGAGAGGGAGAAGGCTGTTGAAGAGGAACTCAAGGCTTCGGAGGCCTCAGCCGCTGCCATGGAGAAGGCCTACGAGCTTGAGAAGCAGAAGATAGAAGGTAGGATAGACCGCGACAAGACACGAGCAGAGCAACGGGCTGAGATTCTCGACCAACGGTTCTTAGGCAACAATCTTCGCGACACCTATAATACTATTCAGAATGCGAAGACGAACGCTGAACGGCAACGCGGTCTGGATTCTTTGGCGACCTACATCTCCGAAGCAGTTAGGCGTCAAGGTGGACCTGAGATGTCTCCTGAGGGTGCAATCGACGCGGCCATAAACTTCTCCGGCCTACCGCCTGACAAGATGGAAGAAGCCATTGCGGCGCTAGCGCAGGGGTAAATGGGCTACAAGGAATTTCAAGAGATAATTTCGGGCGGTACTCCCTCCGTCCGGGGAACTCCTCCGGGTGACTTTGCGCGTGAAGGCCTGGAGGAGTCCGGTTTCATCGACAAGCTAATGGCAGGACTCGACTACTTCTCCCGTCCAGGGAGGATGATTTCGGAGGCAGTTGGCGAGTTCTCCGAAGGACCTGAAGGTGATGTCCTCGGTGGCGCTTGGCGTGGGCTCACTGGAGAATATGAACACGGGACCCTCGGGGAGCAGTTTATTCCTAAATCAATAGGTTCGGATTCGGACCCTGTCGAAGAGTTCTTCAAGGGTGCCGCCCGTCTAGGCGTGGACATCGCAACAGACCCCGTGACGTGGGCCTTCACTCCCGTTGGAAGGCCTATTGTTGCTGGTGTCATTAAGGGTGTGAGCAAAGTAGCAGGCACAGTAGGAAAGAAACTACCTGCTGGCTACATTCAGGCTCTCGACAGGCTCGTCCTTCCGATAACGACTACACTCAGGCGCGTGTCTGCTCGAGCTCCAGGAAAAGGGGGTTCCGCTAACAGGTTGGCGGAGGGAATTGAGAAAATGTACGTAGGGCAGAGAACGAAGACTGCCTTCCCAGAAGACGCTTTAAGGAAGACTCTCAAGGAACAAGGGCTTAATAAGTCGTGGGGCAAAGGAGCTAAGGAGGCAGAGTCCATTCGAATGCAGGCCCTGGATCATATTCAGACAGGTGACTTTCGTTTGGGTTACGCGCATGACGATTCGAGAATTCAAGCGGTCGCTCAAACATGGAGCGATCAGATGGCGATGATGAGGAACGACGCCATCAACTACAAGGATGCATTCGGAGAGAAGTTCAAGACTATGTATCCAGGGTTGCAGGCAGTGCAGAAGGCCATAAGAAAGCTCTTCTACAAGAAGAACCTCATGGGTAAGGACAAAGAAGAGATGCGCGAGCAGATGTGGAAGGCTCTCTTAGCAGGCGACGAAACCTTCAGGGGTTCAGGCGAAGTAGCAGGTAAGGCCTACCGTCAGATGAAAAACAAATTGGACAAGTTCGAGAATGCCCGTTACGCAGAGGGAGCTTCCGTATTCGTAAACCCTAAAAACAATAAAGGTTTCTACGCGCATGACTTCAAGCCTTTAAAGGATTACGTTCCTCAGAAGCTCTCAGAGAAAGGGATGAAGGAACTAAACCCGGAGTTCAATCCGGAGGGTTTCTCCAAGTTCGCCGAACAGATGGCAAAGGATAACCACATCTCGGTTCCTGAAGCGAAGAGGATTATCGAACATATGCAACATCCCAGTCGCGCGGGGAACATAGAGTACGCTCGTATGCGAAACTTCCCGGAAGATTGGCTCGAAAGAGACCCTATTAAATTGTTACCTGTATATACCGAAAGACTCTACGGACGCATGGCCTTCGGCAAGGAGTTTGGCCTAGCAGGTGAGGGCTTCGACAATCTCTTGAAGGACTCTGTCGCGCATGAGGGGCTTAACGCCTCGTGGGGTAGCGCCTTAGGAGACTTCGCAAAAGGTCATACTCCAAGGGACTCCGTCTTTGACGACGTGGCCCGCAAGGTCATGGGCTTCCAGGTCATGACCAAGATGGGTCCCTTAAGTACGCTCTCCAACGCAACCCAAAGCATAAACCCCATCGTCAAAGACGGCGGTATTAATTTCACCAAGGGTATACTTCGAACACTAAGCGAACCGGGTCAGCGAGCCGGTACTGTGGCCTATCAGAGAGGGATTCACGACGCCTTCATGAAGATAGCTGGCGGACAGGGCACATGGGCGAACAGGTTCCTCACGGCAGTTGGTTTTAACACACAAGAAAAAATTAACAGGTTTCTCTCCGCGAACTCTGCAATAGTCACCGCCGAAGAGATGATTATGAAGGGCGGCAAGCTGACAGACGACCTCATCAAGAGGGGTATTACCAATAAGGACATCATCAGCACCATAGAGAACGGCGGCAAGTTACTCGACGACGTGGCAGATAGAGTAGCCCTTATAGGATCGGATGCTACGCAACATGCAACCCACTGGAAAGATATTCCTCTCTTCTGGCAGACTCCGTCCGCAAGGATAGCCCTTCAGTACAAGTCGTTCGTCTATCAGCAGAGTCGCTTCATCGCTCGGGAGGTTTTGGGTCCCGCAAGGAAGTGGTTCCTTTCGAACGGCAAAGAGGGAAGCATAGGACCCTTGGCACGTTGGAGTGTACTCACAGGTTTAGGCGGTACCGCAGTTTACGAGTTGAGGGATAAAATCCGTTCTGGGATTGCTGACCTAACAGGCGAGGAGCATGAGCCTCGAGAGTGGGATGAGGAGAATCCAACTTGGGAACTCCTTCAAAGAACCATGTACGTCGGTGGCTTGGGCATAGCGGGAGACCTCGCGGAACGTGCCGCCAGGAGAGACTTGGCAGGTTGGTTCCTTGGTCCTACAGTGGGCGACTTGACAGACGTGGTCGAAGGCGTAGCCGCAGGCTCCAAAGCTCCTGAAGGAGAAATCCCTTGGGATAAGCTGTGGCGTCAGATAACCCGAAGGACTCCTGGATTGGGAACCTTACTTCCGTATGGAGGGGAACCTGCAGGCTACGAGAAGTTCATGAAGCTCATAGGTAGATAAGATGCCCTTCCCAAAGGACCCCTCTGAGTATCTGAACAACGTAGATGTCTTTGGACCCGGAGCCTGGCAGCAGTACAAAGAGTCTCAGTCTCCGCAAGAGATGCAGAGGGCTCAATCTTACTTGAACAACGTCGCTCCTGACATGGAGCCTCATGGAGCTGGAGCTTACTTTCCTCCTGCGGGCGCCCCTGAAATGTCTGCTCCTCCTGAGTACCTCGACGAGTCCTGGATTCAGATGATGAACCGCGGCGTCGGCAAACCTGCTGCCGAAGTCGATGAGATGCAACGAAACTGGCAGGATTATCAGAGGCGCATGAAGGAGCAGGAGTCAGATGAGATGACGCGAACGCAGAAGTTCATGGACTTAGTCAGCTATGTTCCGGATTTGTTTGAGGGTCCAGGAATGATGGCAGGTTCTATGCTGTTAGGTTCTCCAGCGCAACGAACAGCAGGAAAAGAAGTGCTGAAGGCATTTAAGAAGGCCAAGCTCCCTGGTGAAGCAGGTAGAGGAAAATTCGTAAAGGACTTGCTCGACGAGTTGAAACTGGGTGCAGTCTTCGGCGGCAAACCGAGGGCATCTGGGTCGAAGGCTACGTACACACAAGACCTCCCGATCAGTGACATTCTGGAGACACCCACCTCCAGACTCAGCAAGGACGTAACGACGATGGAAAAGGCTGCTTATAAACATGCCTATCCGGACTTAGAGGCAGCTACACTCTTCGAACGCGAAGCTGCAGAAACGGCAGCCGAAATTGCTCAACGGGAAAAACACATTCCCCGCCTTATGCGACATAGAGAGAAGCAGTTTAAACGACAGGAAGACTGGGGGATAGACCTCAAGTTCAGGGAGGCTCGCACGCCGGAGATTGCAACGAGACCCGATGCGGGTCCTGGAAGCGTGGCCCATGAGATTACACACTCCGGAGACCTGGAAATATTCGCAGGTGGTAGCCGACTCCCGCATAATCCTAAGTTGAGTGAAGCCATGCAGAAGAGGGGTTGGCTCAAAGAATATTCGGACCGGCCCTATGAACAACTAGCCCGTTTGGTACAGGACATTATGGAAGGAAAGGAACTCGGCATACAGAAGTCTCTATCTACCGAAGAGCTGACGAAGATAGGAACAGAAATGGGTCTAGACCTTAACAAGCTCAGAGGTTCCCTCAAGTAGTTAAGGCTTCTTTATCAAAGGTTGTGGCTGCTTACACGCAACACACACCGTCTCATATCCGGGCAGTTCGAAAGAGCAGTTGACACAGCGCTTTCTGCCGACAATTACGTTCTGATTAGCAGTTCCCAGAGCGCCTTTTCCGACACGAACGTTTCTTACTTCCTTGATGTCCGTTCCGTCGAAGCCTTCCATTGCGTCTGACTTGCTTCTCAGAACCTGGTCAATCTTTTCCGTCAGCTCCGTTTCGTCCATCTCTCTAAAGTTCTTCGACATCTCGTCTACCTCCTCCGTTGCGCCGCTACGCACGTCGGGCAGTACGGGTTGTTCACGTCCCTCTCCTGTTGATACGACAGGTTGCAGTAGCAGCACGTCGCCATCTGGAACTTCTCTTCCTTCGCCTTTACGTCTCCCATCAGCTCGTTCAGGTTGCATATTGAAATCACCATGTTCGGTTCGAACTCCTTCGGCGGGTCGTGGCTGAAGCATCCTGGAGTCGTACATTTTCTTTCTTCCTTTGGCAGAGGAGTCTTTCCATCCTCTTCTAGCTTCAGTTTCACTGCGTCCAACATTTTTCCCCCGCTCTCTTTGAACAGCGGCGGCTCCATTGAGTTGATGTCCCTGCTTATCTTCTCCAAATCCTCCTGAACTGTCGTGTCGCTCTCCACCATCCAAGGGACCGTCCGCTGGGAGAATGGTAAGAGGAGTAGACTCAGCTCTTTCATCAGGTGGTCTCCCTCCAGTCGATGTTCTGATATCCTCCTTTTGATCCACGGCTTGTCCCAGTTCGGTCCTTGAACGTCCTTCAGGTGCCTCAGGATGGACCACAGCAGAACTGCTTTTTGCTGTTGTTTCTTCGCCTGTTCGCTGAACGGCCCGCTTTGACACTTGTAGTCGCGTACCCGTTTCACTTCCTTCGAGGCGTTCGCTCGTATCGTCCACGTCGTTGCGCAGTCCAAGCACGTCATCTTTTCCCTCTTCGGAAACAGCGCTTTCCACGTCTCCCTTATCCTTTGTGTTGAAAACATTGCTTGCCTCCTTTATATCCTTCTGAAGTTGAACTAAGTCTTCTTCCTTCTCCTTAGTTATTAGCTTCCTGTGCATCGCCTCCATCGCTTTGACCCTAGCTTTTTTCGCCGGCAGACTGGCCGCTGCCCGCTTCCAAAATTCAAACAAATAATCTGAAGCGATCGTCATGGCTCGAGCCTTACCCTCAAGCGAAGCCCCCTCTGTGCTACCGACGAGGTCCTTAATGACTTCCTGAATCTCCTTCTCCATATCCTTGATGTTCATCTTCTTATCCACATAAAGGTTCGGCCTCGACAGTTAGGACGCGCTTCGCTACTGTGCTCTCCACACCTACGACACACCAGGCCTCCTTTATTGTCCATGTCGTTCGGACGATACATCTTGTGGTCCAACGTCAAGTCCGAGTAAAAGGCCCTGAAACGCTTATCTCTCGACAAGCAAAGGTGGAATCTACGACTCAAGTAAACACTAATCGCAATCAGCTTGCCGTCTTCGTCTGCCATTAGATTGAGTCCTGTACGCGACCTGTCTCCTTCTGTTATTTTATGCAGCATTGAGAGCCTCCTTCCAGTTACGCTGTCCCTTAACGTTCTCGTGCTTCGCACAATGTTTCTTACATCCCTTGCCGTGTCTATGAAACTTGGCCCAGTTCCTTCCCAACATGATGTCAACTGGAACGACTAAGCCATCCAACTCAGGAACCGGTCTCTCCATGACTTCTTTGATGTAAGGAATGACTTCTTCTGGATTTGCAGGGCAGTCGATAACAACCTCATCATGACACGTAAGGACCAGCTCTGAATCGAAACGATGAAGATTCTTCTCAAGCGTCTCCATAGCGTCATAGAGTATGTCGGCGGCCAGACCTTGGGGGAAGAAGTTACAGGCCTTGGGAACCCACTTCTTGTCGTCCGTGAAAAAATGACGGACGCGTCCGTACTGGTTTTGGAGGTATCCCATTCCAGTGCCTGCCGCGGTTCTTCTGACTTCCGCCTCAAGTGAGTTCCACCACTCAACGACATAATGGAACTCTCTGTTGAGCGCAGCAAGCGCACGGAGGCCTCGATCAACGGGGACTCCTCTGACGTTCTCGAGGGTCTTGACGCCCATTCGATATCCCCATCCATAATCTGTTCTCTTGGTCTCATCCCGCGCGAATACAACTTCAGAGTCACCCCTTCTGTAGTCCTTGAGAAGTTGGGGAAAACCCCTTTTGTGGAGGCCATATAAATCTGTGGCTTTGTCCACCAGATACATGATGTAGAGGTGAGCATCAGTCTCTATCGCTTTCAAAAGTTCCGGGTCGCCAGACAGGATGGCAATCAGCCTCATTTCTATCTGTGAATAGTCCGCTTTGATAAGCCACCTCCCCCTGCTCCTCGGGACATAGATAGCACGTACCCAATCTTTTATGTTTTGCAGGTTTGGGTTTCTCGAAGCGAGTCTCCCTGAACCAGGGCTCTCTCGTCCTACTTCGTCCTCTGTCCATTTCTCATCTCCTCCGAACACAAAGCGTGTTCTGACTCTGCCATCAGGATGGGGCTTAACCATCAAGGCATTCCTTGATTCCTGAAAGGCAGTCGTTTCTCGCAAGAGGTCAATCGTTCCTGTTGAGTCTATCTTTGCCAACCTCTTGAGAGCATCCTTGTCACAGGTTACGTTTCCTTCAGGATTGAGCTGCTCCGGCAAATCCATTTCCTCATAGACGAGTCTCCGCAACTTCTTATTGGAGAACCCTCCCTTTAGGCCGATAGGCAACAGAGTCTTCAGCTTCTTATCATATTCTCCCAAGCTAAGTTCTTTAAAATGTTTTTCAGCCCTCTTCCTCCAAGTCTTCATCTTCTTTGCCCGATCCGCCTGAAAGATTCTCAACTGCGTCACATCCAACATCACACCCCTCTGATTGAGAGGCATGATGAGGTTCCAGACCATCGGCATCCTTCTGTTGACGTACTCCCTCATAGAGTTCACTTCTGCACCACAATCAGGGCAGCTATCTTCTTTATTCATCATACTCCTCATAATGTTCGTCGCTTCCGACGTAAACTTTCCAGTCTACATTTGCGTCGAGCGCGTTATAGAATAAAAGTCTCGAACCCCTCAGATGCTTCCATGCCTCCATGTCGGTGTGCATCGAACCGAGGAACGAAAGATTGACAGGCTCGTCGGGCCACAGGATTTGATTCTCTACCATAGTATCCCAGCACACGTCGAGGTTGACCTTGTAGCCGTGCTTCTGAAGAATAGGAATGTCGAACTCGCCGTTCTGGAAGACAATCCTTCTAGGGGAGACCGCTTGTAGATATTTCCTCAGTGGACCCATCAGCCTTCGGCTCTTTGAGTCCCTCAGATCCCAGACCATTGCTCTGTCTATTTCGCCAGAGACAGCAACAGAGAGCATTCTATGATCCTGGAGAGAAGGGGTCTCGATGTCGCAGGCGAAACCATCTTTCCACTCTCCGAATACCTCAACAGCTTCTCTCACTGAAGGATTATAGAGAATATCCGGCAGCCTTTCTTCTTTCTGCCCGAGCGCTATCCTGACTGCCTTCCTCACATGGTAAACGAAGCTCCTCCTGCTTCGCGCAGGATCATATCCTACATAAGCCGGCTCACGGATGCCACGTGTTCATGAACAAAAGTTTTTCACGCGACATCCTTTACACCTCCTTTCCTCTCTTGTTGGTTTTCGTCATCGGAAGTTTCTTCATACGGGAGGAATCTCCTCTTCTTCCCGTTCCTTCGGAACCACCACTAGTTCATCGCAAACTACCACTTCTCTCACATCTTTAAGCCGACGGAGAGTCTGAGTGAGCCCTACCTCGGAGTTTGTGTAGCCCACTAGAATTAGGCTCTCCTCTGAGTTGTGCAGTTCATTCCGTAAGTTGTCAAAGTTGTATCCCCCCTCTTCAACTACATGCTCCGTACCGTCAGTAAGTATGAATGTAACTTTCATTTTCTCAACACCTTTCTACTTTTGATTACCTTCTTGTCTATGGCGTTTACATAACGCCACCTCCCATCTGTCGGAATGTACTCTCCCGCAAGTACCAACAGCTTATCTGTCTCCTTTACAAAATATCCTACAAGGTGCATCAACATCAGCTCTTCATCAATTTCGTCCGCGGCAATCGGACCCGAATTGTAAAAGGAGTCCTCCCAAACTACCTCAAGAATCTTCATTGACTCTTCTTCCCCTTTCCCTTTACCCCATCATCGATCCATTCAAACCCAGGAGGCAGGTAGATTCCTCCGGGTGACATTCCAGGTTTCCAAATCCTCCTAACAGTCACCCGCGCCCTGGGATATCTGCGCTTAATCTGTCTCACCACCCGCTCTCCGGCACCTTTCTTGCCTTGTTTGGTCAGAACCTTGACAGTTCTGGAGTCCGTCATGTTGGAATCGGGGTCCGAATAGGAATAAGAAACAAAGAAGGCTTCGGACTCTCCAATCTTCCCTTTGTGCCAGTCTCCAAATGTACGCTCCTTCATTGCTTGACTCCATAATCTTCGAGCAACTTCTTAACACTCTCCATCTCACGCTCCCACCATTCATCCCAGTCCTTGATGTTCTCGTAAGCGGACAGCAACCTATGGAGTTCTGTCTCAAACAACCTGGCCCGTGTGGTGTCGTCGGCCATCGATCAGTACCTCATGGACTCAACTCTGTTCAAAGCGTTGAGCAGCTTCTCAAGGTCCGGATGTTCCTTCAGAATACCCAACGCTTCGTTGACAGCCTGCAACTCTGCCGTCAACTGCGCTTTCTTCCTATTGAGGCGCTCGGTCATTGGGGGCAAACCTATTTTCGTAATCTGCGTACCTTTCATCATTGGTCCTTGGTCTGTCGGCATTTCATTCCTCCTTCTAATTCAAACTCTTTGCAGCAGTGGATGACTCCTGAAAAAACCTGAGTCCCCTTATTCGCGGCTCTTGCCCTCTTGCGGCCTGTTCTCTACAAGTATCGAGGATCAGCTTCTCATTTAGTTGTATCCTTAGGTACTCCCTTGGAACATCGTCGATGTTAACAAGTTCAACTTTCCATCTCTTGACAATCGAAACCCCTTGCATCTGAGGCTCCTCTTCAACTATCTGATTCAAGGCTGCATTCAATTCGTTGGCGACAGCTTCCTGCTTCTCCTTATAGGCAGCTTTGACCCTCGCCCGCTCCTCTCGAGACCGAGCTTCAGCTAACTTCTTCTCCTCGTTGCGCCTCAAGGCGGCTAACCTCTTCTCCTCCTTCTTGACTTCTATCTGCCGCTCAACCTCGGCCTTCTCGCAGAGCATCTCCTCATAACCAAGAATCTTCTGATCCGATGCCCCTCTGTGGTAATCGAGCTCGTCATGCATCGGCTTGAACCAGCTCTTGATTAACTTCTTGACTTGATCCAAAGGCTTGGTTGCCTTTTTCTCCTCAGCAATGATGTTCTTCTTGGTTGTCGCAATCTTCTGCGTGAAATCCGAAACGACATCGAGGTCATCTTGAGTCTTAATGACTGCGGGAACGCTTTTTGCCGTTACCGTCAGCGACTTTACTTCTGCTTCCGCGTTTTCTCTTGCGGCCTGTGCGACTCGAGGCTCCAGCATCGCTACCTCCGTCGCTGTCTGTTTACTCACCATTCGCTTTCTCCTCCTCCTGTACCCTTTTGGTATTCCTGTCCCTCGCCTCTTTTCCATGAGGGAAACAAAAATCCCCATAGTGGGTTTCTTTATCGTTGTAAAGCTCAACCTCCGCCATTTTGTTGCATTTAGGCCTCCAACAGGTACGTGTGATTCTGCGCAAGTCAAACTTCATACTTCTCCCTCCTGTTTCTCTCGCGTGTTTCAAAAACCTCTATCACTTTCTTTTTGCCTTCTCTGATTCGCTCAGCTTCAACTTCAGAGAGGTTTTCAAAGTGCCTTATCCTCCCCTGTTCGTCCACTATGTACTGGACCCCTTGTTGGCTTACCCAACCCATCCCGCACATCAGCGGGCCTGTCGGATTCTCCCGACAGTATGGACAACTTGCTTGGCTCCCTTCTTCTTCTGAAATATCGGTCCCTATTATCAACTTTCTGTTCCCATGAACCTTGCAGCGGACAGATACGGCATCTCCCTTCTTTGTCAAGCCTTCCTCCCTTCTCCGCAACGAACACCTCAAGAATCTCTCTCACGTAGGTCTGAAATCCAATACCGCACACCTTCGCCATCCTCGCAATTGCGTCAGCATCGACTACCCGAACCCTCAGCTCAAGAGTCTCAGACCTCTGGTTCATTTCTTTAGGTCCTCATCAAAGTCGTCACGTAGTCCCTGCAGCCAATCGGCATCCTTTTCCCCATCAAAGCCACAGCCTCGACACTTCTTGTCGTAGAAGGGTTGGTCACAGACTGGACAGGTTGGAACCTCTTCTTCTTTCATTTTATCTCCCGTAGGGAGGAGGCCCCCTCCTCAGGGGACCCCCAAACCGAGCTACCCCTGGCGCCTTCGCTGTCTGCGAGCCTCGGAGCTCTGCGTCTTTGACGCACGACTCCTTGAAGCTTTCTTCTTCGTCCCTTTCTTACCTCCCTTCGATTCCTCACCGCTCACCCAATCATAGTCAATGATAGGCTTGCAGTTTAGAAACCGCCTGTCCGATTTCGGGTCGTCGCTATCCTTGTAGAAGAACGAGGCCTCGAAAGGGAGGCCCACCAGCTCTTCTCCTTGGATGTCCCTATCTCCATCTAACTGAAGAGCCATGCTAACTTGCATGTAGCCGATATTGTGGCCTCTTTTCTCATTACCGAGATAGATCTTTATTCGCCGCCCGACTACCTCCTTGTCCGGTCGATTGCCCTTGTCAGGGGACTTTTCATACTGTACGGGTTCGTCGAGGATCGCAATCTTCAACTGCTCATTCAACCACTTGAATTTGTCTGGATCATCATCGTCACGTTGCTTTCTCGGACCGATGTACTCGATTCCCTTCACTCGATAATCACGTTCAGGAACATCGTCTGACGTGTGCGCTGCCTTCCATCCACCTTTAAGTGACATTCAAACCTCCTTTTTCTTTTGTTCTTCTTCGATTCTGTAGTCATTCCAAGCGACCGAAACCAACATCTCCACTATAGTTTCCTCTGTTATGGCGTAGCCGGTACGAACGCTCTCCCTTACCGACATTGCGTGGAGCAGTTTCAAAAGCTCTTTGGGAATACGAATTTTCTTGAACTTCCTTTTCATCGTTTCCTCCTCTTTGTTCCTCCTTTCAGTTTCATCTTCGTCATCAGCTTGTCGAAATCGAGAGGCTCCAGAATGTTCAACTCATCGTCATAGCCCGTAGACGAAGCCATGATGAAGGGAGTTCCCTGAGTTCGTACAAAAGAACACGATGTAGATATTTTGTTTCGCACCTCCCTTCCTTTCTCCACATGCCAAACGAAGGGGCACTGTCCGGGGATAATAGTTTTTGCACTCGACGCGACTTCGGGGACCAGCGTGGACTTCTTGTTCTTCCACGCCTCTTTCGAATTCGGGTCCGTCATCCCATCTTCATACTCCATCCACTTTTCGTGAAAAATCAAAACCGTCCAAGCCCCTTCTTGTTCTGCTGTCTGCACGAACTGCCAGAAATAGTCAGTCATACAGCTCAGCAACTCAGTGTTGTTCCGCATGTTATATTCTCTATCCTCTCCTTTCCCGATGAACTCATGGGTCATCAACAATCCCACGGTCGTCATGCAGTCCACCGCGTACCAGTCAAAGCCTTTAGGGGGCGCCCACATGGCTTCCTTGATGTCCTGCACGATGTCCCACGTCGACCTGTCACCTGACGAGTCAATCGTGACAATCTTCCTGTTCTTTATCGGATGCTTCCTCCTTTCCCATTCTTTCCTGAAACTTCCTAGCTGCCTGTCCAAGTCGACAATGTAGATTTTGTCCCCTTTCGGAATCGTAGCCAGGCTCGTCGACTTCCAACTCTTCGGCGGTCCATAAAGGGTTATCCTTCGCTTATCTTCATCAGGCGCTCTCGGTTTTGTCGTCATTCTTTACCTCTCCATATTTCTGAACCCATTCAAGCCATTTCAACAAGTCATCCTCGAACTGATCCGGAACTTCAAACTCAAATTCCTCCTCAGGGTCTTCCAAGCGAAGAATCACTCTGAACTTTTTAGCAACGCATCCGCCAGCGTCTTTACTATCCTTTCGGTGTGCTCTTCGCATGTTTCCTCTCCTTGCTTCCACATTTCCTCCGTCTGGCTTCTCGAAGCCTCCTTACAAAGTTTTGGATCACATCCTTTATGGCAGAAACCCATGCAGTTGTAGACATACTCGTGCAACCGCTGTTGCGACTCGAAGACGAGATTGTCACACCGAAGACACTTCTTTCTCTCTGTCATTCCCAGCCCCTTTTCTGTCGATAGATGTCGACCTCGTCATCCTCTCTACGCACAAGGTTTCCCTCATTTCTGCAATATGCAGCTAAGTTGCAGAGGTCGCAGGAGCCGTTGGCCATTCCATCCGCCGGCCAATAATTTGATTGAGTTCTTTGAAGAACCTCCTTGGGGAGGTCTTCCATCCATGCCTTAAAGTGAGCTATCACAGCGGCGGGTTTCCTGGTCCACACAAGCGGAGGTCTGCTCACCTTGCCAATAGGCTGGGGATTTTTCTTCCCTTTGCAGGCCTGCCTCGAATAGACAATCGGTTGAACCATGCAGCCTATCACGTTGTAGCCTTCCTTCTCGAGCACAACATATTGAACAGTAGTCTGAATGTCCATCACCCATTTACGCTTCCATGCAACCTGAGCGTCACCCTCAGTGGCCCACTTCGTAGTAGTCTTCTTCTCAACAGCCCAAACTTCGTTCTCTTCTCTTGCCCACATCTGAGTCTGCAATCCCATATCGAGTTTAGGGGCCAGAATCAAAGGTCCGATATCGGTGAAGAACCTCTTTTCCACAAAGAGAATCTTCGCTCTGCTGCCAGGATTCTTACTTTTGAGTCTGAAGTTCTCACGCTTCCACTGCTGATAGGATTCGTTTGAACTCCGTCGCCCTTTGCCGTTGACCCATATGCCCCCTTCGATGATTTGCCCAGCCTCGTGTGCCAACTGTTCAAGCACAGCGGCATCTGCCGACTGATACCCCCCGGATAATTTGAAGGCCTTCAAGGAGCGCCTGATTGCAGCCGTTATTGGCTTGCCTTCGTCCACTGCGGCTTCGCCAGCGTGGATAAAGCTCCCCAACTCTCGTGGAGCAGCTACCCTAAAGGGAGCGGCGAGTTTCTTGATGTATTTCGTGAAGTATCTGAACTTGCACGCAGCATAGTCACGAAGACGTGACGGATTAAAAATTAGCTTTTCAATTCCCCTCTTCATTTTTCCCCCTCTCGAACGGGTCTAACCACTCTGATGATGTACCCATCAACCTCGAACTCAACTTCAGTTATCTCCTTTGAGACACCATTCCAGAACTCAGGACCGACCACAAAGTGCGGCGGCGTATCGTCTATTTCTATGAGGAATGGCGCTTCGTCCATGATTAAGGCGCCGATGTCGGTTGCAACGTCGGGTTCGGTCCCTGATACCTCAACAGGTTCCATCTGACGTCCAATTTCGTAGCCTTCGCTTGTCCCCTCCTTATGACCTATTACGTGGCCGCTCTGATAACCCGCCTCGTAAGTGAGTTTCAGGAAGCCGAAGACAGCCAGTATCGCCACTGCTGCCCCAAACGCCGCGAAACAGTGCTCAAAGCTCGGCTTTTTCACTTAATTTCCTCCCTTCTGAACACTAGGTGCGTTCAAACAGGTCTCCATTCCGTTGGTCCACTTGACGTGGATGACACATTCCTCGGTTCCGTCAGGACCATATGACCAGTGGACAATCGCAACGTTCTGAATTCCATACCAGGTCCAGTAAAATGGTGTATCAAGGTTGGTTACCCAATCTCCACCGTCGTAGTATTCGAGATCGCCCCACACACCTCGGTTGATGCCGTTGTTGAAAGTGACATAGGGTCTCTCGTGAATCGGAGGCACAGTTGGGATCGCAAACCACAAATGGACACAGTAGGTAAGCAAGAGTACCGATGCCGACCCAAAACAGAGTAGCTTGTATAGTTTGTTCTGTGTCATGTTAAACTCCTACTTATCGAGCCATCTGTAAAGGACTACCATCCAAACAATAAGGGCAAAGAAGCAGCCAACCACCACAAGCAAGCAGGCGACGGTTAAGAGAATAGATACAATTTCCACTAAAGGCATGTTAGACTCCCTTCATGGTCAAGAGAAAAAAGAAAGTAACGAGAAAGAAAGTCGAACTCATTCCTCCCAAGCCCTTTTCCCTTGAAGACCATCTCGACATTTCTCTGGAGGCTAAAAAGTTCGAGCTCTCCGAAGAACAAACTCGAGCAAACGCCCAACTCGTTCAGTCTGAAACTGCTCAGATTACGATGACGGAGACCGTCCGTAATGACGATCAATGCGAGCGCTTCAGGGACATATACGAAAAAGAGCTCAAAAGAAGGAACGTCTGTGCTTGGACTGACGAAGGAGGCAAGCCTTGCCTTGATAGCTTCACCTCTACTGAGCAGGCCATTGCTCACATGAGACTTCATTGGATGTTTCAGAACTTCGACATCAAGACAGCTCGAGCCGTGGCTCAGGACATCGAGGATCGAATCTTTCCCGTCAGCGAGCGTTCCACAACCATCCACCATCTCTCTATCGAGGAACGTCAGGAGATTGTAGCTAGGCATCAGAAGTTACTTGAAACAGGTACTCGATAATGAGGAACAGCACGACTCCTAGCTCCCCCTCTTGCCCGTCAATGTTTGTGCTAAGCCTACCTTCATGCGTACTAAACCTGCCAACACGCGCATAATGACGTGTTCCAAGTGCATCTATGCCGAACCTCTCGAGTACGAAGTCGGTCTCTCCCACCTCGACCAAGCGGTAATTATCCCCTAAAGCCAAAACTCTCTTCTCAATCTTCGAATTCTTCACAGTCACACTCCAGGTCAACACCTGCATGCATAACAGGACCGCTGCACGCTAAGCCCTCGTGCATTGAGCAGTCATGGTCGCAGCCCGAGCACGGTACGTCGCAGTCCTCCTTGTTGTTATCGTGTTCGCAGTAGTCGTCAACAAGATCGAACACTTCTCTTTTCATCTTCTTACCTCCCTATTGTTTCAAAGCCATGTAAGAGAGCAGCCCTCTCCCGTTCCCCTTCAGCTAAGAGCTGAATCTGAATCTCAAGATTGTGGATTCTCTCTTCTGCCGCACTAAGGCGTTTTGCAAGAACAAAGACACTAGACACTACAGGTGAGCGCACTTGTGCAGTAGCCTCTTCCGAGGAACAACTCATGAACATCGTCATCAGGAAGAGTATGAGGGCCAGAATCAAAACTGTCATGATTCGTAAGGTCACTCTTCCTCCTTCTCTACGTCGATACGGAATATAAGGCTTTCGTCTCGAGAGGGGGAGCCAGACCCAAAGCCGGTTCCTTGTCTAATCCAACCTCCTTGGCATTCGTAGAAGGGGCCTCTATAGAGGGTGTACTTTCCGCCTGTCGGAATCTTCTCCAGAGTGTCCTTCTCCCAATCAGTTTCAGGGGTGATGATGACTTCTGTTGTTCCGTGCTGCATGTAAAGTGCTAACTTCATTTCTTTTTCACCTTCTTCACCAAGGCAACCGCTCTTAGGTGACCTGCCTCTGCTTCTCCTAAAGTCGAGTACCCCTTCTGCCATTGATCCAGCTCAGAATCCTTATCGAAAATCATCGTCTGAAAAATCAACGGGGGGCCTTTTCTGAAGTTGTGGTCCAACCCTGACCAGACTGTACTGATGCTTGTCTTTCCTACTTCGGTCCTTTTGACCACTTTGTATTCGAGGTCCACAGACGTTTTGACCCACTCCAGAAGTCCGATTTCATTCCCTTCTCGATTGTAGAACCTGATCATTGCTTAACTCCTATTTATCGTACATTGCGTCCGACCAATCCACCTCGGTATCAAAGGACCAGATCTCCGTGCCTAACCCCTCCGGACTAATTCCACTTTGCGGAACATACAATCTATACCCCATGGCCTTGTTGAAGTTGTCGAACCTCTTTCCTATCAGAAACGAGAAGGCTTCAGTTCCGAGAACGAGAACAACTTTCGCTTTAGTCTTTCTTAGTTCAGGCAACAACCAGCGCGAAGCGCAAGATTTCATCTCTCTAACAGTCATGCCTCCTGATTTTCGGTTGACGATTCGTCCTCCGTAACCCGTTGTAGTAGCGCGGCAGTTGTAAATATTATATTTCCTGATAGGCAACGACTTAGAACCGAACTCCTCAACTGCCCATCTGATAACCGCTTTGATTTTCCTTCCTGACTTACCAACGAAAGGTTCGCCTCTTTCCTCTTCCTCAACTCCTCCAGTTATACCTATCAGCATAAGAGGAGCATCTATAGGACCTGAAGGAGGGATATGGCCTCCGGAAACCATAGGATTGTGAGAGTCCGAATCAGGATTTCCCATGCAGTCTTTGCAAACGGAAGGTCGCTTAAGGCGGCAGGCTGTGTTTACTCGCTCTTGATAGAATCTACTTTTCACTAGCTATTCCAGATCCAGAAAGCCAAGAGCATTCCTATCCACCCAATAAGTACACCGAAACAAAAGCTTCCCTTATCCATTGGTATCACTTTCTTACACGTGGGGGCACTCGGCACCCTGTCCGACATGCATTTGAGGCAGTAAGCTGTGTGCGTCCCAATTGGTACCGTCGCCGGATCGTTGCATCTTGGGCATACTATTCGTCCGCGTGGGTGTACCATTTTTAAATTTCCTCCCTGCTTAAAGCTACCGGAAGTCTGTCCGAACCGATAGGTTCTTTGGCGAGAGCCTGACGTTCACGTTCCCGAGCTTCGTCTATTGTCTGAAAGATTTCTAAAAAAGACTGTCCGGAGTATGGGCCTACGATGTTCCCCCAGGAGACAGTTTTCCCTACTCGTTTTGCCCATCTGACGAGCTGAAGTTTCATTTTTCTCCCTCGACAAGTCGTGCGCCATTGTTCTTGTCTGCCCAAAGCTTGGCTAAGTTGAGCTTTGCGAATTCTCTCACGTTTACGTTATGTTTTTCAACCACAAAGTGCTTTAAAAGCATCCTCTGTAACTCGTTGATAAAGCTGACCTTCTCCGTTGAATGGAGCCTGTCATACAGAAACGGCATAATAAGAGCAGCTTTCAACGGGTGCATCATGACAAGGTGTTCAGCCGGCCTTCTGTACTCGCCCACGTTGATGTCTCGAGTCATCCAAGCGACGTGCTCTTCAATTCTCATAATCATCCCCCTCAAGGTGTTGGCAGACGGCTGCTGTAATGTCGTCCAGTAAGTCAACATTTCCGGTCAGAACTTCTTTAGGAACTCCCCACTGCTGCCACGTTCCAGTACTATCAATAGACGCCTTTACCTTATGTTCTCTGGTGCCCGCTTGACTTGTGTAAGTGATTACCAGTTCTACACCCTCTAACATCATGGCTTACCTCCTCAGAAATTCCTCTCAATGAACTCTTGAAGCACCTCTATGTCTTCCATGATTCGATCTCTGATGACTTTCATAGCCTTGGCGTGCTCCGCCATTTCATCTATCTTGCGATACTTTCCGAGCCTCGAGTAGACCTTCTTCAGGTCCTCCCGAGCTATCTCTAGGTCCTCTCTGATAGTTGTCACTGCTTCAACACCTCCCGCTTAAAGTAAAAGAAATAAAAGGCGTCATCATCGGCGGGGATTATGGTTGTCAACTCCCAACCCGCTTTCCCAAGTTCATCCAACTGCTCAGCGGACATGAGAGATTGCGCCTTCAACAATTTATACTCAAAAACTTTCATGACTTACCTCCAAACGGTTATCAAATAGCTCAGAGCGAACGCCGCTATCGCGCCAATGGCGACACCGACAAACACGCCAAGTCGGAAGCCCTCTACCCAGCCTTCGGACTTCACCTCTTCCAGGCGGATGTGAAGTTCCCTTCCTAAGGCAGATTCAAAGTTCATTTTACCTCCGTGTCTGCGGCGTGTTGCTTCTCATTGTGTTCAGGATGAAGGAGTCAAGTGTTCCGCAGTCCAAACGGGGGCCAACTTCACCGTTGAGCAGCTCGCGCAAGCTATCGCCTATTGCTTCCCACGCAGGACCCAAGACGTTATCGTCGCCTATGGAAGATTCAAATTCAGACTTGTGTACCGTGGCGTACCCCTCCCAACCTTGAAGCATACGCAAGTAGGCATTTTCATGTGTTACCTTCATTACAGGACAGTACCTGCTCACTGCCAAGTTATGCTGAAGCTTCCACTGTTCACCGTTTCTAACCTTTGCTTTCATTTTCTTCCTCCTCACCGAAACCGGTACGCGCTTCGAAATCCTCCTCTGATTTCCATTGGGATTCCATCCAGCTCTCGCTGTGGTCTTCATGCTTGAGCTTCTCTGAGAACCTGAAATCCTTCTGATCCTTCGGAGACTCACATCCGTTCATGGATTTCCACGTCATGTCAACCTCCTCTTTCTTCTTCCAGAAGGCGCTTGATATGTTGCGCTCTTCCGTTTGAGCCCTCTGGAATTCCTAGCTGACTTCCGAGACCTTGCATCAGAGAGACAGCTTCGGCGACATTGAGAACCATCTCGTACTTGTCTCCTATCTTGATCATGACCAAACCTTCGCAATCAGGACACTTGTGCGCGTTAACTTTTACGCGAGCCACTCAGCCCTCCTCCGCGTCCACACTCCAAGCCACGCCCGGCTGAGCCGGATCAAGCGGTTCAACGCATAGAAAGCTAACCTCATGTGACACTCGAGGTTAGTTCTTAACTCGTTCTCTGCCTTAGAGTTAGTCATCTTTTCCACCTCTCGGGCAAGAAGCCCCCCTTTGAGAGCCACTCGTCGAGAGCCTCAAAGTTTTCAACCATGCGCCGAAGTGTTTCACGGTCATCGCCATACCCAACATCTTCGATAGCGCCTAAGATAGCCTCTAATGCTGCGTTAGGATCCATCTTCGTCACCTCTCGCGCCTGCCAGCGCCTCTTCGTGAGTCTCAAACGGACCCATTGCTTCATTGTCAGGCAGGCAACCGGGGAAGCAAAACCAATAGTACCAGCCTATCTCGTAGGGCGGAATGGCTAACTCTTCGTCCGCTAGCACCGCTTTGTCTTGATGCCATATTTCAATATCGGGTAGGGCGTAGGGCTCGTCTATTCTGCTCTCGTCACTGTATTCTTGAGACATGGCTTACCTCCTATCTTCTGTCTTCTTGTCATGACAGGGACACTTACAAGGGCCGTCGTATCTGCAAGGGCAGTCCTCCGAGCAGCAGTCACAATAGCGCCTATACTTTCGCTTCTCCTTCCTCGTTTTCGCCATTACCTAAGCACCTCCCTTAGGCTTAGCCCATAACGGGGTGCCAAACGAACAAGAGCTCTCTTCTCACGAAAAGAGAGCTTCTTCCAAACTGATTGGGAGCGTTCTTTACCAGGGCCTTGGTGAAACGATGGCTTACCTAAGAAGTGATTGAAGCCGCAATCGCCTGATGCTTGCGCAAGGAACACACCGTCAGATGTCACAGTGCAGTCTACGAAGCAATCCGGTATGTTGAGGATGTCCTGCAAGTTTGCCTTAGCGTCTTTCATGTCTTGCCTCCTGAGAGTCGTCCTCGATGACGTATTTTACCCACCACTTTTTATCAGCGAGCTTGTCGATTCTGATAGACTTCGCCCCACGTCGTTGGAGCCGCAGAGCTTCCTCGTGGGCGGTGGTGTATTCGCTGTAAGGTCCTTTGCTGTGCGAAAGCGTTACATTCTTGGTTATAGGATTTGTCATAGATACTCCAGAGGTTTCGTCGCGTAGCGACTGCCCAGGCGCCATATCCATTGCGAAGGCAAGTTTTAACATACTGGCAGCCCTTTATGCGAGATAAACCCCATTTATGTTTCTTGAAGGTTTTTCTAGTCACTTGGGCACCTCCGTTAGCAGTAGGTCTACGAAGTTCTGAGCCTCTTCTGCTGTCTCGAATTCGCCGTAGGGTATAAGCTCACAGATATCGTAGGTTAGTGTGTCTTCGTCCTCATATTCCTCAATGGACACCCACACCTTGTAAGTCATTGCTTGCCTCCAGATAGTTTAGGGTTGAGGGGTTAGAACTCTTCCATGTCGTCGTCAGGGTGTTCTTTGAGCCATTCGGGTTTCGGGTTGCAGTAAAAGGCTGCTCTGTCAAAGCCCTTGGGAGACCAGCGAGAGCCACAACGCAAGCAGTGCTCGTGGTAGTTGTTGAAGTTCTTACCTCGGATGGTCTCCCATACGTGGAGCTTTGAGGGCGAGTTGGACAGCTTAGGGAACTTAGTCATTGCTTGCCTCCTGTTCTGATTCAAGGGTTCTCTTATTCAATCCGAGTAAGGCTCCATAAGCAGTACATAGGAACGGCCGAACAACTCAACAGTCATCCATCCGCCATCTGGCTCGAAGGTGACAGAGAAGCTCTCAAGGCGCTCTTTCCATGAGAGGCATTCGGCCCGCTGAATCCCATCTGTGCCTCTATACACAGCTACGGCCTCGACATGGAACAGGGTGCCGTTGATACTCAGTGTGGCGAGTAGGCGTAGTTGGTCATGGTTGTCTCTAGGGTCATCACAGGCGCAACCTTCCTTGTCGAATCCAATGGGCTCAAAGTCGTCTTCGACTAGGACAACACGTTGAGGGTTCTTGTAACTTTCCATTGCTTAATTCCTCCTGGCTGTATGGGTTTATGGTAGGCGCGTTCTTACGCGCTGATTGCTTAATTCCGTTGAATGCGCGTGCTATAGAGCTTATAGGTGGCTTAGAGGGTTTGTTGGGGGCGGGTTTTGTTGCGGACATTTCGGAAACGAGACGGTGCAAAAATCATGCCGGGTTTTTCCCGATAGTAAAGCAGTTATGTCTCATTGGTAAGGCGTCTTGCAGAAGGAGGCATTTCAAAATTAAACGGTTTTCACGTTTTCGGATGTAAGAACCGTTTAAATTTTAAACGATGTCGATTTCGGGATTCGGGCTAAGGTGTTGAATCTAAAGGAAAATGGGTTGTGGCACAGTTCGTGCAGTAGAGGCAGGTATCGACTGCAGCGGCAAAACGCCGTAGGTCAAAACAAAGGAGAACGAAACCATGACCACCGAACAACTGAAGGAACGAATCGCGGAACTGGAGGCCAAGCAAGTAGTCAGCGACAATAGGTTGAAGGAGCTTGCGCAGAAGGCAGCCAACAACGGAGCGGGCGAGATCAGGTTTGAACTGGTAGCCACCTCTAAGAACGAAGGTGGGAATGGCAAGAAAGGGAATCCGCCGCCTAATTGGGTGCCAGACGAGTCGAAAGAGTGCAAGGTCGAAATCAAGATTGACGGCGACTACAAGCGCGGTAAGGAGTATGTCAAGAAGTATGACCAGCTGTTCGGGAATCAGGCCGTCATCAAGAAAGGTCTGGACGTGTTACGCGAAGGCGGCCTCGGATACGAGCGTGCGGGAACGAAGCACGTAGAGAAGATAGGTCAGTAGCACATAGCCGCCTTTATAGGCTCAGGGGTTGCGATTCGATCTGCTGAAGGGAAAAGGCTTGTATACAAGCAGCCAGTATGCCAAGATTAGTTTTGGGTGTGGGCGCGGCGGGATTCGAACCCGCAAGGGCCGTGTGAGGTTGGAGTGCCTCGGCCCAACAGATTCCAAGTCTGACGCGTTTACCAATTTCGCCACGCGCCCACATCTTCATTTTTCCTTGTCACCCACGGCCAGTAGATCATCAAATGGATTCTGCGGCTCTTCTCTTTCATTCTCCTGTAGTTCCATCCCAATCAACCCAAACGTGTTTCCGCCCATCCGGATGAATACTTCCTCGTTCCTCGCATAAGAGCCAATAGAGCCAGAAACGGGTGATGAATGAAACGCAAGACGAGCGAGGGACAGATCAAAGAAAGCCAGAAGGCCAAGACGGGGCCAGACCCAAACCGCCTCAAGCTGGAAGGGAGCTGGGAAGAGGTGGTCAAAAAGGCGCTAAAACGAAAGCGCCCATCCAAAGAAAGAAAGGGGGTGAGAACGATGAAAACCAAACCGTGGCATTCCATCAAGAAGACCGACAAACCTGTTTACCACGACAACACGCTTTGCACCGAAGGCAACAACATCGAGGCAAAGAACAGAAAACAGGGAACGGACGGTCGCCCCAAGTGTGATCACTGTAAGAGGCTTTAATTAGCCTTCATCCGACTCTGGGCAGGGCGCATCCTGCTCAGAGTCGGTATTTTATACTAACAATCCTTCCGCTTCAGCCTTTTGTTGGAGTTTTTTCAAAGAACCCAACGAGCGAAATACAATCTCCCAAGTCGGCCCCTCAAGCTCACTCCCGTCAACATGCCACAAGCGGCGCAGTGATCTAACCGGCAACCCGTAAGTCATAGCGATTGCCACAGCTCGATATCCTTCTGAAGACGCCCCATGAAACCGCACGGTTGGTTCGGGATACGAGTGCCCTGGCCCGCCATGGCATGATTCATAGGTTTCAATGCCCTCATCACGCAGAACCTTTACCGCGTATGTAATCCATCGGTCCAAAGGGCATTCCGGATCGAGACTGACTCCGTACTTCGGCAGCTTTTGATCTGAGAGATGGCGAGCAAATTGTGCTGGTGTCATTGCTTCTTAAGGTTAAACCTGTAACGCGATAAAAATCAAACAATTTTAGGGCGCTGGCATCAGTTTGCGCTAAATACATACTTCCGCTATTTTTTTGTCCACTAATAAGGATAAGGTCTGCTGAGGCTGTGGGTTACATAGGGCATGAGAGCTGCGTGCTCACTCATGCCCGCCATACGTACGTAATAGCGTACGTATTACGATCCCCACACTCAAGCTGCCCCCTACCCCTCTCGAGGAAAAAGGCTGGCATGACCATCTAAGTCCTAAGTCACATTATCTAAACGTCTTAGCTTCAGTCCCCTTCCCCGCCCTTCGCGGACGAAGCGAAAAAGACGAAAGGAAGAAAAAGAGAGTCCCCGGAAGCTCTATACTGACTATATAACTATTTTAATAAGAGAGTACACACTGGGGGGTATAGGCTGCGGAGACCCGTTTTGGCCCTAAAACAAGAAAAACCCGCATGAACAGCGGGCCTCATGCGGGTTCAAAAGGGTCGTTACGTCAATATGTAAAAAGTGTGTCGTGTGAAAAAAGCTCGCAATCGCTTTCCTCCCTATCCTTTACAAGCAATTTTTTTACCTTTGAAGTGTGTCGGATTATGCACTCAACAGCAGAAATACCCTCGAATTCGACCATATTTTGGATAAAACGCTCCGATCTGTACTGATGGAAAGCGGCCTCTTTTTGCCAAATATGGGCCGTAGAGCGGTTCATTTCCCACCGCATTTTGGCTAACCCCTTTCTTTTGAACGACATTGAGTTGATTGTCTCCTAGAGAATCAAACATTTCTGTTTTCTGGACGTTTTCGGCTATCCTCTTTTTCCGGTTCTTTGCGTGTTGGGTTTTTCATCTTGTTCATCCTCACCAAGAGCGCCGTCAGCGGCTGATGGGTCGGCCTCAGCACTTTTATTCTCCTGATCATCTCTTCCTTTATCACGTTTTCGGCTACGTGCTTCATCCTTGTCGATGGCATCCAGGACATCGGAAGCAGTCCAAGGAGAAGCTTGAATAGACTTCTTCTCTTCATTTGATTTCTCCAGTTCGAAGATTCTGAAGTTGTCTAGGCTGTCGACAGTGGCTACTAAGATGTTGATATCGAGTTTATCTTCTATCGCTTCCGTAATCCTTTCGACGCTTTCTGCGCAAGCGGCGCTTTCGTCAATCAACATCAGATAAGACTTTCCCTTCTCGAGGGTTAATGTTTTTGACTTCTCCAAGATTTCCTTTATTTTCATTTTTTAACCTCCTTGAATTGATTGAGCTTCGACAAACCGACCGAAAAAGCCTTTTACGAGTTGACAGCGAAAGCTGCACCAGCCGGCGGCGCGTTTCTTTTTGCCGCAAATGACGTGTCCGGACCATTGACGTGCGGGCTTGAGGCAACGGATGCAGACGTCTACCCCGTTGTACGGCTTGTTAAAAATTGTCACCCCACCTTGCTCCATCCACGTCCGCTCTTCTTGAGTTAAGGCTTCTTTACTCATTTTTAACCCCCTCCTAAGTTTTGAGCTTGTTTGAAGAATCCCGCGTACTCCGAGGTCGCACAATATTTTCCTATTCTTGCGGCCCGAGGACGTTCTTGATGGTGCCACTCCAAAAGGTCTAACATTTTCATGTCGTCTAGGACTCTGTACATGACTGCCCGCGGAATTTTGGTTATCTCTCCTATGTCCTTAGCCTCGGTTCCGTTCGCGGGGTCGACTGCTCTGATGATGGACATTCTGAGCGAAGGGATAGTCGACATGGCGACTGCCTCTACGATTTGAATTTCGGCGTCCGTGACTGTTTTGGTTTGCCTGAATATCACGATTCCTCTAAGGAGTTGATGGAGCTGCGCTGACATTCTTGCAGTTCCCTCAATCTCAGGTAATCCTTCAACTTCTCGGGAGTAAGGGTGGCGCGGTATCTGAGTTCTGCATCGAGCCACAAAAGCGCAGAGTCGGGCGATGACTGTTCTGACGGGGAGAGGGAGGTCGATTGGCTTCTTTGGAATTCTGAGTTTGTCAATTTTGGAGACGGCTTCTTGGATTTGAAGTCGCATTCTGTCGGTTTCCTCAGAGTTTCTACCAGCTTTCTCAGCGACCGCAACAGGATCTCCGGGGAGGTTTCTGTAAACAAGGAACCTATCTCCAAACTTACTTTGAGCTCCCATCTCGGTGTCGTATTGTCCTGTTGAACAAGCGATGAGTCCCATTTTACCCTTCCAGAGAACGTTGACCCCGTTCCCAAACGGTACTTCGTACTTTCCGTCATAAACCCTCCTTAAATCGGACATTATTTCGGATTTTTGATCCGATGACTTACCAAATACAGAGGAAAAGTCCTCTATGGTTAATATATGGGGTTTGCCATCTTGCATCTTGGCCAAAAGGCCGTATTCGGCCAGAGTTCCTTCGCCGTTTACCTTGGGAACGTTGCCGTCTGGGCGGAAGCCGCTTGCAAAGGTTGCTCGAGTGAACTTGTCCACAGAATGCGTTCTCCTGACGCCTGAGAGCGCCCTGACTATCTCCGTCTTCCCCGAGCTGGAAGGACCCACAATGGCCAGCCAGAGAGGCTCACCCGGTAAACGGTTGGCAATCACGGTGGCCATAACGACCTCTACAGCGTAATAGTCAGGAAGGGAGAGCCACTTGGCGAACTCGGCCACTATTTGGTCCCTTATCTTACGCACTTTTGAACCACCTGCGAATCAACCTGTGTAGGATCTTACAGTTGGAACAGCGCTCTTCGTCATGACAGTCTATCCCGTCTGCAGCGTGCTTCAGAAAGTGTGCGAAGAAGCGAGCTGTCTTCGGATCGGGGTCGTTCAGAAACTGATTTTCTGAAGCCTCTTCTCGCTTCTTCCTGAAGTGATCTGGGAGCCAAACGTCTTTCGGCCTCTCCATGAGCCTTTCAAGCTTCTCAATTCTTTCCTCAAGGCTCTTCGAATAGCCCTCTAAGGTTTTGATTCGCTTAGCTTTGTTCATCTTTGACTCCCTGACACTTCGGACACCTTTTGATTTCGAGGGTTATTTTCTTGAGGACTTCAAACTCGCGACGAATGGTTTCTAGTTGCTGTTGAAAGCCCATATTAAAGGTGTTTAGACCTCGAATGTTTGCCTCGAGGACTTTGATTCGCGTCTCAAGCATTCCTTGCTTACTCATGAGACAGTCAATCTCAAACTTCAAGTCCTTTTTCTTAAGCCTGATTTTCTTTATCATCTAAAACCTCCTCGATGGACCAGCCGGCCCTCTTCAAACTCTTTATGACGTTGGGTAGGCGTCCACAGGCCACAGTGCAGTGATACCTAAGAACAGGTGCGTACTTGCATACGTATTCGTGCGGACCTGAAGTTGCTGCTGTTTCGAATCCACCTACGGCGTCACCTTTGGTAGCACGCCAAAGTCTGACCTTTTTGGTCATATTTTTTCCTTCCTTCTCATAGTCGTTCATTACCTTCCATGTTCTGCGCTGAAGATCCTCGTTGCGGATTTCCATGAACTCTTTGAACCCCTTACTGGCTATTATTTCCAGCAGTAAAGGCATTGCTTAACTCCTTTTTGTATCCTCTTGCGTGGGATACACTCTCTAAGGGAAGCCGCCCATGTCTTGGAGTTCCTTGAACGTACCGCATAGGCGGCAGGTCTCCGGGTCGTGTGGGAGCTTCTCTACATATTCTATAAGGTGGGACAGCAGGCCCTCATTTTCCGCCCATATTGATACTTCAACCAAAGACTTGGGCAAATAGTTGTACGTCTTTTCCTCTTTTTCAGACTTAACCATTGCTTACCTCCTATATGTTGTAGGGCCTTGCGCTTTACGCACAAGATGTGATAAAACCAAAGAATGGGGTTGGTCGAAGTGGCTCAGGCTTCGTCGATAAGTGCGCCACACTTGCCTCCAATGACGGACATTGAGCTCATTCAAGAAGAGGCCAAGAGAGGCCTTCAGGATATTTACTACTTTGAGACCGAGATTCTCAGAGTAGGTAAAGAAGAAGAACTTCCCCGAGCCGAGCATGAGATTCGTCCCTTGCTTGAATGGTTCGACCAACCCCGCCCTAAAAATCTTCCCAAGACTCGGAGACATTTGATTTATTGGAGCTCTCCGAGGTTTACAGCGAAGACTGTCTGCCTTGCCGCAGTACTCTGCAGGAAGATAATCATTAATCCCAATATAGCTGTTATGTTGATGTGCGAGCTGAAGTGGATGGCTACGAAGACTATTGAGATGATTGCCGATTGGCTCGAAAGTCCGAGGGTGATTCAATGTTATGGAAAGTTCAAAGGTCCTCGGGGTTGGGGTAAGGAAGAGCTTACTGTTTGTCAGAGAACGGCTAACAGGAGGGACCCGACGATTTGGGCCTCTGGTCTTGAGGTTCCTGTTCAGGGCGGACATCCGGACATTATTGTTTGGGACGATTTGGTTGGGGAAGAGACGAATGATTTGATGGGCTTCAAGAAGGTCAACGATAAGGTGGCTGCGTGTATGCCCGTTTTGAGACAAGACGGAATTGGAATTTTTAACGGTACAAGGTGGGGTGAGGATGACCCCGCAGGAAAGATTTTGGAGAAGGCCGCGGAAGGTAAACAATGGGTCGCTCCCGGAGGAAGAGGGTTTTTTGGGGCTTATGCGGTTGATGGAGATAAGGAATTCTTCAGGTTGTCTACGGCGGAAATTGGAGAGCCCTTGTTTCCTGGAATTCTGAACGAAGAGGAGATAAAGCATTATCAGGAGATTTGGCCTCCTGAGCTGTTCTCGTCTCAAATTCTCAATGACCCCACTCCTGCCGAGTCGCGTTATTTCGACAGAGAAAACTATCAATACTTTGAGCCCTATAAGAAGGGCTCGATTCACTTAATTGATGAGTTGAGTGAAGGGTTGCCGTATATGGCGCTTGATGCTGCTGGCGGTAAAGAGATGTTGGAGCGCGGTGACGATTCGGTTATGGGTGTTGGCTTTGGTCGTTGGGTTGGACCGACGCCGCAGTTGTGGATGGTCGATGCTGTTGGTGGGAGATGGAAGACTGATAGAGTCATCGAACATTTTTTTATCCTACTGAAGAAGTGGCGACCTGTCAAGGTTTTTATTGAAACGAATATGGCGAAGGATTGGCTTTTGGACCCCATTTTGAAACGTGCTCGGATAGAAGGAATTCATGTTCCTTACGAGGAAGTAAATTGGGGCAAAGGAGATGCGAAGAAAGATAGAATTCAGGCGACGGTGACGCCGTATCAGTATCGACAGATTTTTCATGCAATGAATTTGCGAAATTCAAAGCTCGAAATTCAACAATTAAAATGGAAGCCGGGCGGGAAGGTTCATGATGATTGGGCGGACATGGAGGCTATGATCTGGCTGAAGGGAATGGACAAGCCGAAAAGGAGGAGAAAGCCAGGACAAGGAATAAAGATTGGTTCTTTCAATAAGGGAAGAACCATTTATCCTCATTCGAGGGTTTAAGGGAGAAAGAAAATGAAGGTTGATTGGGAGAAAAAGGAGATTGAGTTTGCATCGGATGGGGAATTCCTGGAACTTGTTTACGCACATCAGCACCCCCTCAGACGCATCATGGACGCTTTTCCCGTAAAGGTAGGCGTTCGTATTGCGCTAAGTTACCTGTGGAATTACAATCTGACACGCGAAGAGGTGGGGGCTCTGCGGTTTCTCGTAAAGAGCAGAACGGGCGTGGATGAGAGAACCTCGGATAAGGAAGCAGAGAGGCTTCATGGTCATCTGCGAGATGAGGAGCAAGCAATCGCTGAAGGGGTAAAGGACAAAGCTATCCGTGGTTGGGTCTTGGCGACAACGACACAATATCAGGACGAACTTGAACGTGAACTTAGAGCTAAGAAAGCAACAGGTGCAGATTTATCCCCCCACGAGACTGCTATCCTTAAGAAAGGGGAGTAACTTATGGACAATGAGGAGCTGCAAACACGGTTTACGTACCATCCGCCGAAAGAAGGGCAACAGGTGAAGTACGAACGCTTGAGGAGTTTCGGAAAGCGTCTGGCAATCGAAATTGAGAACGGATGTCCTGAGTCGAGGGAGAAGAGCTTGGCCTTCACTAAGTTGGAGGAGGCCATAATGTGGGCGAATGCTTCAATAGCAAGGAGGGAGTAAGAAATGCCTATTTTTTCGAAAGTAAAAGCTGGGGCGGCGGGTGCGGGTTTTGCGGGGCTTGTCGTAGGACTCATTGTTGCTGGGTTGAAGTCTCAAGGGGTTGAGTTGGGTCCTGAGATGATAGCCTTCATGACGGCTTTGATTGCGGCGGGGTTGTCGTTCCTGGGTGGCTATATCAGGAGAGAAAGGGTAGCATTCAAGTAAGAAAAGGAGGTGATTCTAGATGGGTAAGCGAAGTGGTACATCAGCCAAAGGCTTTGGAGGAAAGGGTGGAGGTAAGTCGGAGCTTCCGAGGGATGCAGGGAAGCGAAGTATTCCTGGGTTCTTGGGAAGAGAGAAGGTTCGAACGGCGGAAGCGCGAACGGGCTACTGTAAGGGAGAAACCAGGTTTGGGCCTGGGGGTAAAGGAAGAAGCATTCCGATGAAGACTGGTTCTTCAGGTTAAGAGGGGAGAATTAAGAGATGTTCAAATCTGAGTACCTGGAGAAGAAACAAAGGTGGTTTCAAGCTAAATATCCTGAGACGTGGGAAGCTAGGTGGCAGGCTTGGGTCGAATCGAATCCTGAGGTTCCTGGTGACGAACCCCCGAAGGCGCCTAGGGACCCAAAGGTGCGTGAGGAAAGGATGGACGCGGCAGAGAAGGAAAAACGTAAGGCTGCTGCGAAGGCAAAGAAGGCAGAGAAGGAAGCTTCAAAGCAGAAGACGTAGGGGGGATGGAGCATCTTGGATACTTTGTTTCGGCTCTCCTTTCAGCCCTTGTGGTTGGAGGGGGAGCCTATCTTGTTTTGGGCCGCAATGTCATGACGAGGAGCGAGCACCACAAGGTATGTAAGGAGCAGGAGAACGAGTTCTGTAAACAGATATTGGTTGTCAGTGATAAGCTCGACGAACATAAGCGAAGCACCGACGCGCAGTTCATAGAGGTCAAGAAGGACATACGTGAAGGCAACGAAAAAATCTTTAAGTTGATGGAGAAGATGATTCCTTCTGCTGGGGGTATCCCATGAGGTTGACACGAGACCACGTTGATACTGAATCGGCGACAGGTCGTAAGCGGGCGGGGGGTGTTTTGATGAAGCCGGTTTATCCTTTCCGCACAGATGGATGCACGGGAGTTCCTGATGGCGTGTGGCGGCAGTGTTGCGAGGCTCATGACAAGGACTACTGGATGGGTGGCACGAGGGAGGAGCGCCTCGCCAGTGATAGGCGCCTCCGAGACTGCATCGACGAACGCTGCTTACAGCGACGTTGGCCCATGTGGGCTGCTTGGATGACCAGTCGAATCTATTACCGCGGCGTCAGAATCGGTGGTGTGGGGTGGATCCCACTCAAGCTGGCGCGATGGGGATACGGTCATCGGTATCCCAGGACGGGACCATGAGACTGGCGAGAGACCACGTTGACACCGGACCGGGTCTGATGACTCATGCGTTCCGGATGGGCTCCCAAGATAATAAGACTCTTGATTTTGTGCGGGACAGAATAGGCGATTCCATAAGTGCGTTTGGGGGGCAGAATAATCTCTTCAGACAGTTGAACAGGTATTATTTGAGTCTGTCTCCGGCTGTTGAGGCACGAGACAACGACAGGGCAATCATAACCGGGAGGCAGGATGACCCGGATTTATTCGTACCGATCACGTTCTCTGTGATTGAGTCGCTTATTCCGTCTTGGATTTTTGCGCAGTTCGGGCAGAGGCCTTTTGTCGACGTAATGGGGAGGACTCAGGATGACCAAGACAGGGCTGAGGCTGTTACTCAGATGCTTGACTATGACTTCGAGCGAGCGCGAACGCTTCTGCAAGCAATTCCCTATGCGAAGTCAATGTTCAAATACGGAACGGGAATCGGTGAAGTCACTTACAGGTATGAGTCTCATAAGGTTAGAAAACGGTATAAGGAGAAAGTTCCTACAGGATTCGACAAGTTCAGAAAGCTGATGTCGAAGTGGGAATACTTCAAGCGGATGGAGACCGTCATTGATTTTGACGGTCCCTCTCTTGATTGGGTGAGTCCTTTCAACTTCGGCGTCGACCCTCTTTATTATGAACTCGACAGGATGCGTTACTGCTGGAAGAGAGACTGGACGGACAGGCAGACGCTGGGAGAGGAAGATGAACAATGGAAGGAACTGACGGGTAAGAAATTATACAAGAATCTTGATTTGATTCCGAAGATAGCTAAGGGATTCGCGGAGGGAGTTTATGAGCTCGACGCAAGCGACGACACCTCTGAAGCAATGGGTTGGACTAATCTTGGAGGGTTTAAGAAGCAGCGATACGTACAAGTCAGAGATATTGATAGAGACAGAGATGCGGCTATCGAAAGGATTACTTACTACGAAGATGACCGAAAAGTCGTCATCTGCAACGGAACTGCGGTCGTTCACGATGGCGAAAATCCATACGACGATAAGAGAAAACCCTTCGTCGCCACTCCTTGTATTCCCCTTGAAGGATATTTCTGGGGGATGGGTTACATACATCCCATTCGAAAGTCTCAAGAAGAGGTAAACAGCTATCGAAATTTGAACATGCGTCAGGCGAGACTGAACGCAATGAATGTTTGGGGTGTCGATGAGACTATTGATTTGCCGGAGCAGGCGACAGAGGTAAGCCCCGGCGACGTGCTTCAGATTCCATTTTTCGCCAACGGAAAACCTTCTATCGTTCCCTTGATGCAGGGGAGGCCTTTGCCACCGGAGTCGCAGATTTATGAAGATCGTTTGCTTGCCGATATTCAGAGAGCTGTGGCTAGGTCTTCCCTGCGCATGGGGGGCGCCGGAAGTAGAGGAATAGATACGGCGACTGAAGCTAAGATGATGGGGGCTGCTGAGGAGCAGAGGGTCCAGTTGGGCAACCTCATAGGAGAAGAGACTTTTCTGCAGCAGGTTGCCAAGAAGTTCTTCTGGCGAAGGCAACAGTATTTTAAAGAGGGACAGGTCTTCAGGATTCTTGGAAAAGATGGAGTCAATTTCAAGAAATTGGAGATTCAGGAGATTGTAGGTGACTATGACTTCATGCCCAGAGGAAGCACAACGCATGTTGGCAAGGAGGTCATTAGACAGCAGATGCTTCAGGGTTTGGCGCTTATTGGGCAGAACCCAGCTATCCTTCAAGTGGCCAACGTTTCCGAAATCTGGCTCGAGCTTTGGAAGCATTTCGATTCAAGGTTCCCAGAGCGTTTCACTATCCCTCCTCCGGACAGAACGTGGAGTCCAGACCAAGAGAATATGGTCTTGGTCAGAGGCGAGTTTGTTCCGGTTCTTCAGAACGATAATCATCCCGAGCATCTGCAAGCTCACACGGCTGGGGCGAGTGAGGTTAGAGACGACAGAGGATTGGAAGCGTTGCAGGACCACATTAAGAAACACAGAATGTATGTTCAGCCTGCAGCCGCTGGGGGAGGAACACCTCCTCAGGAGCAGCCTGGGATGCAGGGGGGTCCCGGACAGCAGCCGAATCCTGGGAATATGAGGACGCCATCAGAGGGAGATATGGCAGCGCAGATAGGAGGGGGTGCTCAGTGAAGTGTGTTAAAGTTGTAGCCAACGAGTTAATGATTTTGCTTTGGGGTCTGTTTGTGTTTGATCCATTAAGGGAGGCTTTTAGAAATGGGACAAGTAGGGAAGGTGGACCCGGCGTCGGAGATGGCGAAGCTGAAACCGTATCTGATTCTGCAGGAGGACAGGACGTTTCTGACGTGGCTGAAGACAATCGAGGGGGAGCTTGATTTACTGAGAGAATGGTCATGGCAAATAGGAGAAGTAGACCGATATGGAAAGTTCGTCGCAGCGTTGACAGAAATGAAGATGACGCCGCCTACGAACCAGCAAGAGATTATGCAGCTCTGGATGTGCTTCAGGGCGGTAAGCAATTATTGGACGGCGAAACTGGAAGCGCTGAAAAGCATGAAGCTGAAGTACGAGATTTTCCAGAAGCAACTGGAGATGGTGAACAAGATGGACAAGAAGGATCAAGCGAGAGCGATATCAGAGAAGGGAGGAGTTAAGAAATGAGTTCAGAAGGAACAAACCTGTCGGCCTTGATGAAGGAAGCGGCAGCCTCAGGTTCCGAAGAAGGGAATGCTGGAGGTGGTGGTGAGGGCAAGTCCCTCGAAAGTCAGAATGAAACTCTAAGGCAACGAGTAGCCCAAGCGGAACGAAAGACACTGGAGTCAGCGCCTTATGTCAACCTTATTCTCAGGTTGAGGGATTCAGGGGAAGTTGGTCAGAAGATTATTCAGAAGCTGATTGACAACAAGCCTTTGACTGGACTTGAGGAGAAGAAGGTTGTAGACGCAGAGACCAAGGAAGGTACGCCCCTAACGGAAGAAAGAGTGTTGGAGATTCTCACGGAGAACAATGAGAAGATTGCGGGAAGGATGTCTGCGCAGCGTAGTGCGGACAAGAAGCACTCCGAAACCGATGCGTGGGCGAAAGAGAACCTGAAGGGCTACGAGAAGCTGAAGAATACCGAACAGTGGGGCAGCGTGATGGAAAATGTTCTGAGTCTGTACCACGCGAAGCGGATGTTTATCCCTGATGGTGAGGATCATTGGGAAGCTATTCACAAACGTGTGTGGAACATCTGCGTTGCGGAGGACCCGGACATTCTCAAAGGTAAACAGCCCGCGGCGCCAAGCGAAGCTGAACGGATAAAGGATATTCTGGCCGGAGGGACCAAGAAGCCCGCATCTACTGCTGCAACAGGGGATGAAGATCCCTTTAAGGACCACCCTGAGTTGAAGCGGGAACATGAGTTTGCTAAGAACATCGGAAGCGGCACAATCGGGAAGAGCTTTGGTCGTAAAGCTAAGATGTCCCCTAAGTAAGTTCTCGCTCCGCGAGAGGGTGTCTAAACTAACTGAGGAGAATTTAGATGCCTACAGTTCAAACAGGGCCGAAAGGAACCATTGATCTTCTGGAGGATTTAATCGTTCAGGAGATGATGGCCAAGGTCGCCGTTCTGGAGACCTCGTCTCGGCCCCTTACCACGTTGATGAATCACCTGGAGAAGGTGATTGCGACGGATACGCCGGAACCCCAGCACGCTGAGGATGAGCTCTTACCGAGTATCGACTTGGCAGTTGGGGCGCATACTCCTGCTGTGTTCGCACTCAACGTGGATAATCCCGCGTTCTACCTGGTTGGGGATATATTGCATATTCCCAGGACGGGTGAGAACATGCGGGTAACGACTGCAGCGGGTGTTTCGCCCATTACAGTCACGAGGGGTATCGGACAGACACCCCCCGCCCAGATTAACGACAACGACCCAATTTGGATTCTTGGTTGTGCTTTAGAAGAGGGCGCGAGCTCCCGCGAAGCACTGAACACTTTGGAGATTCCGTTTACTCATTATTGTCAGATTATTCGGAACTCTCTCGAGGGGACAGGAACTCAGTTGGCGACTCGTCAGTTGGGAGGGGACTTTGAAGACCAAGCTGAGAAGAAGTTGATTGAACATAAGAAGCAGATGGAGTACTTCTTCAAGTTTGGTCGCTTCGATAGGCAGACCGTTAATGGTCAGTACATGAGGACCATGGGCGGCGTCTTTGAACGAGTGCAGATTAACAGGGTAGCTGTTGATGGCATCTTGGGAGAAGGCGAGTTCGAAGCTGCTCTGGAGCTCGGGTTCCAGTTCGGTTCCGCACGGAAGCTGCTTATTTGTGCTCCCAAAGTTGGGAGGGCAATTGGAAACTTTGCTCGCAATCGACTTGAGACTGTTCCGGAAGACGAGTCTTATGGAATGGTTTTGAGACGTTACGAAAGCCACTCAGGAACCGTGGACATTGTTACCGACCGAGAAATGAAGGGAACAATCTACGGAGGGTATGGACTGTTGTTTGATCCGGATTACTGGATTGTCCGTTATTTGCGGGCGGGTCCGGAATCAGGAAGACCTGCGAAATATCAGGGTTCTGCTTACTGCAAGAGAATTGAGAACATCCATGCTAACGACGCAGATAGGCGCAAAGATGAGTTCTTCTCAGAACTGACTTTGCAAGGCATTCACGAGCGGGTCAACATGGTTATGACCGGCATTACCGGATAAGGGGGAAGAAGATGCTTGCAAGAACATCTATCATCGAAGGACCCGGAAAGTATTTCTCCCGTTCGGTAGGCGAAGACGAAGGCGTAATGTGCTACGCGAAGTATGTTGCGAGGCAGAACGCTGCCGGAGTCGACGTCACTGCTGCAACCATCGCACAGGCTGTAAACGGACTGCTGTTCACGGTGAACGCTGCCGGTGAGGTAGTGATCGGAACCTACACAGGGTCTACTGCAGCCGCTAACGGTATCAATTATGTAGATGCCAACATCGGGACTATTCGGAACCTGATTGACACCATCAACGGCCTTGGGGCTGGGATGGTGGCTGCAGGGACTACGTTCAACCGATGGAAGGCGGGCTTGGGCGACTTTCGCCCAGGCTATGTGATTGGTGCTGGAGATGGGAATGTCGTAGCTGCTGCGAATGCGCTGCTTGGCGAGGACCACGTTGGAATGGCCATCACCGCGAACCAGACGGCACACGCTGATGTGGAAATCCAAAGTATCGGGATTCCCTTGATTGGGACTGCTCGTGGTACGGGGCTTCTGTTGCCTGATCACTTTGAGTCTGATTACCGAAGCACGACTCTTGGAGTCGTGACACGGAATCGGTTCTCTCAGCGACGCAGGCAAGAGGAGCAGCCTACTTCGCAGATGCAGGTTTACATCACAGGTATCCACATGGGCGCTCAGTGGGGTACGACACGGCTCATTGAGGTTTACGACGTTTGGGACAACTTGATTTGGACCTACAACCCACTCCTCGTAGTCAACGATGTTCCGGACGAAGTCGTGGGTTGGAGTAATCCTATCGTTGGACCGATGGGGTCTCCTCTCTTCGTGGAGTCGACGGGAACAGGTGCGTTTGCGGTTAGTCCGTTGACTGTTAGCGGAAGGGTGAACGTAGCTTAGTCTGTGTTGGAGGGTAGGAGTCTTCGTTTCGGTAGCCTTTTAGGCCCGTTCGTGAGGCCACCGCCCTCCTCACAAGGGAGTAAACAATGAACAAGAAGGCTGAGAAGAAAGAAAAGAAACCGACGTTGACGCAGCGGGTCGACGCAATGGACTCGAGGTTGGACAAGATCTTTGAGGTCCTACTCAAGAAGGACGAGCCGGAGGAGCCTAAGGAGAAGGAACCTGACAGGGACGCAGAAGGGAATATCATCAAGTATTTCAAGTTCGTCTCCCCGAATACGGAGCTGCTTCAGATGACTTCTAAGAGAGGGCACAGGAAGCCTACGGATCAGTACGGAGGTTATGTTCTGGAGCCTCCGGAACTCTGCTCTTTCGGGCGCGACACTGATGGACCTCCTGGGTTCTTCAAAACTCCTGATGAGGATCAGGCACTTAGGCTCAGAGAGGTTCTTGCAGAGCTGACAGCTAAGAAGCTTCCGCATGTGTTTACTGAGGTTACGGACGACCCGGCTTTCGCTGACTTTTAGAAAGGAAGAAAATGTTTCTAAACACGGTCAGAAATCATGCTTTCGGGGGATGGCTCGCTGGAACTCCTCTTAGCTTCGACACACAGTTGACGAATGCTGTAGAGCTTCAGCTCCAGAAGTCATTCCTACGGAACCATCCGGCACGGCTGACCATTCCGTCTGAGGCTATTGGGGCAAGAGGACCTTTCGTTTACGAAGGTTACAATAGCTACAGAGTTACTCTCGCTGCTGCTGCGGCAATCAACGATTGGAGATTGTGGCCCTCACCTGAGGTTGTAGGGAATGAGTTTGATGTGACACACGTTGGACCGTTCTCTGTGATTCCGGGGACGAACGACATGATTGAGCACGACATCGGAGGGCTGCCGTTTACTGCTGAAATCGCAGATGGCTTCTACAACGCCGTTACGTTAGGGGCTGCGGTAGATGCGGCCTTTTTGGCGTCGTCAGGCTTGGCAGTAGTCAGTACGTTTGACGGCATCGGTAGACTGTTCACCATGACCCATGCAGGGGTGCTCAACATCGACTGGGGCATATCAACCGCCGCAGGACTTCTAGGGTATACGGCGAACGACACTGGTGCATTGGCCTATACGTCGGACACACCGGCTCCGGGGAATCAGAAGTATCGAGCGTATGAAGGAAAGCAATATCAGTTCTCCGTTGTTGCTCGAGGTTCTGTTCCTGGGAACTTACTAAGAGTGAGAGTAATCGGATTGGACACGGACTACGCAATCGCTACCTATCTGAGCGCTGATGGCGTTTGGCAGGCGGCGGCTGCACAGAGAACCTTCCAACTGTCGTCACAGTGGCGCTCTTTTGGGGTGAACTTTGAGGCGCCCCCTGGGATACGTTACTTCTTGTGGCAAGTGTCCAATGGGACTGCTGGCGCACAAGTAATCGACCTCGGTAGGTTCTGGTGGCAGAATCCCACATGGCAGATGGGCGGAGAGGAGGCACGGGTATGAGTCTAAGACATTCTCAAACTGTGGCAATTCAATCTTCGACAACTGTTGTTGTTGCTGGGGTGATGTACCGCTCTGGGTCTTCAAGGTTGACTGTTGATGTGTTTGCGGCTGACGCGAACCTTTTCAACTTTCTAGGTGCTGCAGGACCGAATCCTGCGGAGTTCAACGCCTTGTTGGTTCAGGCAGCGGGTGGGATTATAGCGGCCACGAATCTCGGGGTGGGTCACTACGTTGTTGTAGGCAGACCTAATTGGTTTATGTCAACTGTCGGAGTAGACGGTGGGGGTCCCAGAGCGTTTGGGGCCACTATCAACTTCGACGTGGAGGAGTAAGAAAATGAAGAGATGGATGATTGCTTTGAGCCTCCTAGCACTTGCTGCGGGGCTGTTGTTTGCACAAGTTCCTTACGATATGCAGGTGAGTCCGCGTGGGCATCTGTTGGACGGCTTCGGCCCTACGTTGCCCGTTGCGACAGATGACTTCGGACGAAATCCTGCAGACGGGGACAAGTTTACGTTGCTGGTATCAGGGGCCACGGCTAATCCGGTTCGCTACATGTACTCGAACACGAATGCGGCTTGGATTCCGATGAGCCCGATTGCGGGTGCGGCTAATATGCCGACTACTCTCGTGACGAATTCGGTCGATGTCGCAAACAGCGTTTGGGGTGGAACGTCTCAGTTGATTTTTGAAGGTGCGACGGCTGATGGGTTCGAGTCCATTCTCACTACTGAGGACGTAGGCACGGACGTTATCTATGCGTTGAATGCAGAGGTTGCGGGAACGTATGAGCTGTTGTCGACTGGAGGAATCGACGCTCTTGGCGGAGCGGCTGCGACTGAGCTTCCTCCTAACGATTACGCTCATGTGATTGGTTCGAAGTCACAGACGAAGGTGTGGTTCCGTCAAGGACCACTCTTTACGAGCATAGCTCCGACTACCACTGCTGGTTATCAAGCTTGCTCTGCAACTGCAATCAACTACATGGTGCAGGGCGGAATGCCCTATACGATGGAGAGTGATGCCAAGGCAACCCTCACTGTTTGCGCACCTACGTTCGTAGTCGCAGAGGGCGCCCGAATGACTACGGATGTCACTGCAAATGACGGCTTTGAGTGGACCTTCGGAATTACTGCTGCTTCTCCCGCTGCCTACACGATAGGAACGGACCCTGCCGTTTACACAAGGATTCGCGTGACGCAGGAGACTGTTGCCGAGAGCGATGGCTTTTGGCTTGGCTTCCGCGAGGCCGGAGCTTACTCGGACGACGACCTCGAGGATTACGAGGAGCTGTGCGGGATCGGTTATGGTGACCGGGCAGATGGAGCGGACTATGAAATCGCCACTGTGACGCAGATCGGCAACGCCGGCATTGCGCGAACGAGTGTCACTGCTACCAATGGCGTTTGGGCCGATGGAGAGACCCATACGTTGGAGGTTCAGATTTCCGCTGCCGGTGTTTGTACAACTTACGAGGATGGAGTGCTTGCTGCGGCTCAGCCTGCTACGACCTTTACCGCGGCTGATGTAGTGATTCCGTTCTTTTGGGATTTGAACGACGCAACGGCTGCGGCTCAACAGGTTGACTTCGTCTATTTTGAGTTCGGTATCCAATAAGAGGTTGATGTGGGGTTCCTCGTTCGCGGGGAGCCTCACCTCTTTAGGGGGTTTGCAGTGCGTAAGTTACTGATTACATTAGCCTTTCTTCTCTTCGCCGTTGCCGCAACGGCACAGAACCATACGGCGAACATCTTTACGAACTACGACCTAGACGCTGTCGCCTTCGTCTTTTGTGATCCGACTGATATTCCAGCGTTGATGCCCGTTTGTGTCACTGGCGTTGCAGCGGAAGACGGATGGATTCCTGTCAACCGTCATGTGAACAAAGTCCTTGGAATAGCTATCACTACTATCGGGGTGACTGGGGGACTGGACATTCAGATTCAAGTCCGTGTTCAGGAAGACGATGGGACCATGTCGCCTGCGATTATCCTGATGAACCTCATCAACAAGACCGTTGCCGCAACAGACAATCAGTTCGTCAGACTGCCTGATGAAGTGACTCAGTTTCGTCTAGGAATGGAAATCGGGACAGCGGATGACGGCGGTGATGCGATTGTCGAAGACATCGACGTCATCTACAACGCGAGGTAAGTGAGATGAAACAGCTCATAGTTGTTCTTGCGATTGTCGCAACTGTTCTTGCATTTGGCTACGTAGAAGCACAACAGCCACGAGGGGACCTCTATGGCGCGAGAGCTATTCAGTCATTGGAGCAGGCCCTCTCTGCCTCTGGAACCCTCAGGTTTCCGAACTATGCCGCGGACCCCTTTGCCTGCGCCGCTGCTACCTATGGTAGCTACTATTACAACACTGTAGCCAACGAATCTAGGATATGCGATAACGCAGGTTGGACTGCCGTAGGTGGGGCAGGTCTGACTGTTGGGACTGCGGCTACGCTTCCGATGTGGAACGGAGTTCCGGATGACTTGGTTGACTCGGCACTGACGGATGATGGAACGAATGTCGAGACGACAGAGGCTATGTTCTTTCCTGCTGGGGCTGTGGGGTTACCTGCTATTGCGCCTACGGGCGATGCCAACACGGGTTACTGGTTCTCTGCGGCAGACGTGTTAGACAGCTCAGCGGGAGGAGAGCCGCTTACGATTTTTACCAACCTCAACGCCGCAGGGGTCGGTGGCGACATCTGGACCTTCACGGAGGATTTGCCGATTTTGGACGGTGGGGACGTAGTTAATGGGATACTCGTTGATATCACTAACGAAAATCACACAGGGGTGGACAATCTTATTTATGGTGTGTATGTAGACATTGATGCAGACGACGCACAAGCACAAGAATCTGCTTACGGATCAGACGCGCTTTGGAGCTTTACAATGACAACAGACTCCACTGCGCTGCGCCTCGGCTCTATCCAAACCACAGGGACCTTAGAGTGGTGGATTGATACGGATAGCGGTAGTGGAGATAAGAGAGTTTGGTACGTAAGCGGTCAGCCATTTTCAACCGTGTCTAGTGGCAACGTGGTAAATGTAGGGAATGCACAGACAATAGACGGCGGCAATGGAACTGATTTGAAGCGTGGTGTTTGGGTGGATGTAGAGACTGCAGCAGACTGGACCAACGCAGGAAACAAATTAAGTGCTTTTGGGGCAGACGCCATTACCCCACAAGTCAATGTGGACGAGTCGCTGTTTGAGTTCGGAGACGGTTGGACTTACTTTTTGGATGACGAAGTAGATACAGCTCTAGGTACATTAACCTGGACCACCAACGCCGACAAAACAGCTAACGCGAAGTCGGGAACTCTGCGGGTTTACATAAATGGAGCCGAATACCACATTCAGCTCTACGCCAACTAGGAGATAAGAGATGAAGAAACTAATCGTTCTATTCAGCCTGTTGGCGGTTCCGACCTACGGTCAAGTCTGCGGCAATGACGTTCTTGAGCCTCCCGAAGTCTGCGACGACGGAAACGTCTTCAACTGGGACGAATGCCTGGAGGACTGCTCCGCTGTAGGCGACTCGGAGAACAACATCATGTACCGAGACATGGTCGAAGCTCAGAAGCAGAAGGATAAGCTCTTGCAGCAGCAACAGGATTGGAATAGCTCTGCTGCCTCTAACAGGTTGGCGCATTATAACAACCTGATTACACAGTGGACCCTCGAGAAGGCTCAAGCGGACTCGCAGGGGAGGACTACGTTAGCAGCGAACATACAGCGGAAGATTGAAGACTTTGAACGTAGGAGGGATGAGCAAGACTCTACAGCAGAAGGTTCACCGAGGGATGAGGCGACTAAGTTGGGACCTCAGATTAATGAACTTAGCGAATTGATTGATGAGACCAAAGACCAGTTGGGAATTCCGTAGAAAGGGAGAAAAGATGACAAGGGAGAAACTGATTAACTACACTTGGTTCGTGGTGCTAGCGATTCTGCTGATGGTCGGCATGTCCACCTACCATAAGCTACAACTCGCCAACGCCTCTCATCAACAACTGCTGGTTGAGAATCAGCAGCGTCTTGAGCTACAGGCAATTCAGCTTTACGACGCGAAGCAGCAGAGAGGCATGTTGCCTCCTACTCGAGACCTGGATGAGAAGGAGCTACCTGAGGAGAAGTAAATGTTTAGATTGGAGCTTGGTCGGTTCGCGTTGCATCGAGATGAGAACTACGGCTGCGAGCATCGAACAGGTTGGAGCTTCGCATGGGACGGCCACTTCATCGTAGACGATATCGAACCATCTTTTTGGAAGATGGTCTGGCGAGTTGTTAAAGCTTGAGGAGTAAGAGATGGCTCGGACTATCCTTCAACTGAAGACATGGGCTGCGGAAAATCTGCACGAGGAAGAAGATGACGAGGCCTTTGAAACTCTTTTTCCTCGATGGGTTACGCAGGTCCATAATCGAATTACGACGTACAAGGCTTGGAACTGGAACTCCGGAATGGTCCCGCTGGTTTGGCCTGCTATTGCAGCAGGAGCAGAGGGAGCCATCCTCTATTTGCCTTCCTATATAGATAAGATTCTCACCATCTATCCAGGTTCGGCTGTCGGCATAGGAAAGATAACCATCATTACGCCGACTGAGTTGGACAGGTGGAGGCCCGTCGCGGGAAGGGATGTGGGACGCGATTATATGGTCCAGTGGGGCTTCTATGGCATCAGGGGAGAACTTCCGGCAGATGGAGTCGTGACCATGACCTCGAGTGCGGGGGTGGGTAACCAAACTTGTCTGGTGGAGGGCCTTGATGCCAATGACGACGAGCTTAGAGAAGAGATTACAGTTGCTGGAGCAGGTGCTACAGCGGGTACGTCCGTCTTTAAGGCGGGCGTTGATGGCGTTAGAAGAATCACGCTCATTGGTGACGGCACTGGAGTACCAGTCACAACAACTGGAATCATTACTGCGGCAGGAGGAGGTGTTAATCTCTTCCGATGCGATTCAGCCTACGAAACGTCTAAAGACCATCAAAGAACCGAGCTCCACGCCGTAGCCTCCGCTCAAAATTCCTACACCTGCAGGT
>Ga0114923_10000163_pt1 | contig 51823 bp, 77 predicted proteins | sample SumtaG_FD_89578 | JGI IMG/M metagenome (GOLD analysis project Ga0114923, IMG submission 89578) | Deep subsurface microbial communities from Indian Ocean to uncover new lineages of life (NeLLi) - Sumatra_00157 metaG | ecosystem: Environmental > Aquatic > Marine > Oceanic > Sediment | place: near... | reverse complement strand
CCATGAGCTTTGTGTTTTCGAAAAATGCAGTAAACTATAGGCTCCTTTTGGTCAGGTAGTTCGTCTTTAACGCTTATCCAGTCACTCATGATTTATCTCCGTAGGTGGATGACATCTGTCCGGATTTTTCGTGCAATCTTTGGACACTGACGCGTTGTTAATAAAAATAATTAGGAATATTAATTTCACCTTTCGTAGCCTTCTGTTATTTTTATCACCTTAACAAGATAGTCTTTACCCAACCATCTACTTATCGTTGCTTGAATTCCGACATATTTCTCATGGATAATAATTTTCTTTCCGAACCACGTAGCGAGTCGTAATTTCCACCAACTTACTTCTACTGAATTTATCGCTGCTCTGAATACTCGTATATCTTTTTGCTCTCTCATCTCACCACTCCCTGCCTTCTACGTTTGTGAATGACAATTCTTTAAGGTTAATAGATTTCGCAGAAATATAAATGAACTCACTTGGTGATATTGGTTTTAAGTTACCTGGTGCGTAGAAACCATGTCCATCCCACCAACAAACTACATCACAATTCATTCCACCAACTGGATCGCAGATATAGTAACCATTTTCTCTTTTAGTTGAGTTTTGTTCGCTCATGTTTGTTCCTCTTCGATGATTGCGATTACTTCTTTTTTAATGTTAATCATTGCAATTTTCCATTGTGATTTCGTAGGAATCCGTTGTAAGGCATTAATACTTGGACAAACTAACTCCGTGGGAAATCTTGTTTTTAAGCCATTGGATAGATAGACATGAAACTGCATGTCAACCCAACGATATTTAATTTCATCTATTGTTGTCATTGTTTATTCTCCTTGTTTATTTATTTGTCCTTCAATTGTAGTTTGTTTACTCTGTCAACGATTTCTTCGAACAATCCGCCTTCAGAGATAGCTTCTCTTATGCAATCATCGATGGCGACTTTAACTTTGTCGTCTACAATTCGAATATATTGGTGTTCAGCGAACGAAGTAATTTTCTTCTTAACGAAATCTTCGAGTACAGCAGTGTTAGAGAGTTCTTCTGTCTTCTCTCTTACCATCTCGCATAATTTATTGCTGATAGCATCTTTAATAGAGTTGAGATATTCCTTCTTGGAGTCGTTACCAATTCCACTGAGACGGTAACGTGTCTCTAATCGATCCACGAGAACTTCATGGACAATTAATATCGCTTTCTTCTCGATCATGACGTCAAATGTTTGTGATAATCTTTTCATTAGTCCCATGTTTATTTCCCCTTATTGCATTCATCAATTCGTAAGTCAAGGAATAAAGCATCCCAAGTTGTCACAGGTTTATCACAGAATTTTCTGTAACTCGCTGCTTCTTGTGATGCGAAAAACCAAACTATTCCTAACATAATGCTTATCAACATAAAAATTGCTATGAAAGCGACGATCAACTCTTGAATTGCATCTTTATCTTTTTCTTTCATGTTTGTTTCTCCTCAACATGTTTTTCAACGAAATCGTGCCTTAATGAATAGTAACGGTCGGAACATTCTATGCTGTAATTTTGATCGTCGATCTTAGCTTCGATTAAGTCCATTAAGTCTTCGAACATTTTATGACTCATCTTCATGTTTACTGTCCTTTTACTTTTAATATATTTTAAGTATGTTTTGGTCGGATTACATTTTGGACAAAAAGGTTTTATTTGATGCTTCCAAATCATCCAGCCATCACATGCCGGACATTTTGCATCGTGTGTTACTGGTCTAGTCATGATTTATTTCCTTATAGGTATTATATCTCTTTCTAAGTTCTTAATGATTTTGTCGACGTTTTCTTCTTTGACTTTTACAACTTCGGATAACCACATATCAATGTCTGGATGATATTTCTCTAAATCATACAAATCATCTTCTCTTGGAGTTAATCTCCATTTATTTTTATTCATGACTGTTCCTCTAATAATTTCAAATAGGCGTCTGCTAGTGCCTCATATTCTTCATATGCGTCGTCCATAGTGTGCCATGTGTTAACTACATACTTTCTACCATCATTCCAATACTCGTTCACTTCTTTGTTGCTCATATTAGTTGTGCTTTCAATCTGCGTTCTCACTTCATCACAAACGACATCATCAGTTAATTGTGGAAACCACCATTCTGATTTATCTGTACTCATGACTCAGCTGCCCACTCTTTATACATCTCGCTTCCTCGTGGAGCGAAGTTTGCTTCGACTAGTCCGCTTTTTGCGAAGTTTGAGCGATACCATTTGACGTGAGTCATGTTGTACTTGACATTGGAGAAGTTTGCTTGTATATAATCAAGGATTGTTTGGTCGTCTGCTCCGTCTTTAATCATACGAAGAGTTGCTGATCGCATCGATTCTGGTTTGTTCTTCTTACTGACTCTGTTCTTGTTCGTGTCTTTGGATTTTCTCGCTACACGTTTTGCTTTGCGTTCTTTACGAGTTTTCTTTTTGATTGTGTTCGCGACTTCTTCATAGATATCTCCATGTATTTCATTTTCTTTTTTGTATTCTGCTTCCATTACTGGAGTCTGTTCCGCTTTACTAATTATCGGCTTGGAGTTTATATCTAATTTAACTGGAGTATACATTAAGTCTAACTTGGCTTTTAACTTAGGACGAGACTTGTCTGTCGCGATAGTCTCTTCATTTCTGTTAACCGCTTCCCACGTCCACTTGGACTTTTTACGAAGGGCGAAGACGTGATCATTTATGGTGTGAGTGTCTGAGTAATTGTTTAGGTTTAGTTCTGACATGCTGTTTTCCTCTATCTGATTAATTTGATTATGTGATTCATTGTATCATGGTCGTTCGGGTTGTACACACTTCTTTTAACTATTATTCTAAATCGATATAAACTGTTGAAAATTCATTTTTTGGGAATCTTTTGTCAAGTTCTCTATCAATATAAGTCACTTTGATAACTTTATAATCGCTATCCATAATTCTTACAAACTCACCGACTCGTGGAATGTAATGCAGTGACTTGACCATCCATAACGTATTCACTAAAAAGTATTTTATAAAAAATGTCATATCTATTCTCCTAAATTAATTGTGCTTTGATTTGTTCACCGTCAATCCAAATTGCGACGATTCCATAATTATCGACAGTACTGAATTTGTATTTGACTATTGGGGTTCCTAAATCTAGACAGAAAAATTCTTTGAATTGAATGTCATGATAGTCGTCTTCCCAAATGTTGTTTGCCTGCATGATGCCTTTAATTAGTTCTGGCGTTAGTTCAGTCATAAAATCTGATAGTTGTTTCATGGTTTGTTCTCCTATAGTACCTGAACCAAATGTCCTTTAGCAATAAAGAAATGATGTCCTAATGCTGTCATTCTGTCGTGAGTAATTTGAAGCATAATACTAATTGTCCCATCTTCATTCGCAACATACTCATATCTTATCTTGTGGAAATCTTTTTCTGACTCGATTTCTTTTGATAATTTCTCGAATGCCCTTTTTGCGTTAGTAATATTTTTATAACTCTTTTGGGTTGCTTTTCCCGGAAATATCTTTCTCATGTTTGTTCTCCTATTCCACTGCTCGTTTTACGTAATCATATTCCACATCAGGATCGTCATTGTCATGTATGAGATCTTCGATTAGTCTGTTCGCTTTCTCTATGGTTGATGTGACAGAGATGATTTGAAACTGATCGCTGCAACCTGGGTCGATGCAATATATCACAAAAACGTAAGTCACGATTTGTTCTGCTAAAGTCATGTTTGTTCTCCTTTAATTAATTAATCTTACTATTAATAAGATGTCTAGAAATGTCGTCACCCAATATAAAAACATAAAATCTTTTTTATACTTTGCGCTTATGAGTGCCAGTAATATTGTCATGTTTGTTCTCCTATTCAATTTCTTTTTTACATCTACGACAAGATGTTTCAAGTGCTGAAAATATTGAAGGTGACTGACATTGACATCCTGATTTTGCAATTGCTATATCGTGAATCTCGTATAATAGACCATGTTGTTTTGCAATCTCGTACATGTTGTCAGTATTTGGTGTCTCGTCAATCTCATTATCCCTAAGACACACTTTCAAGTCTTTGAGTATTGCTTGTTCCGCTTCGTCTTCGGTCTTGAATCCGTTTACGAATACACCTAACGCATCGCTTGGTTTTGCATTTGCGCTGAGACATGTAACTGTGTATATTGTAGTCATCTTAATACCCCAACCAAATCTTTAGCTCTTCCATTGTCCACTCAGTAGCATCTTTCCAAGTGTTGAACTCTTGACCTGTATCTCCATTGTAACGTACATCCAATACCATGATGCGTCCATTCTGCTCTTCAGTCTGCATACAGTGGTTCTTTAAGATTGCTAGTGTGTTCATGTTTGTTTCCTTTATTTGATTATGGTGTTTTGCTTGAGTATGTATCTATTATATCTTGTTGGTGTTAAATGTACACACTTTTATATGTAATATTTAAAAAAATATTTTGCCGCGTCAAGTGAAAAGAATTTTCTGTTATCGTGTCTATTCATTTCTTCTGCCTTTGAGAAGAACATGTAAGTAGAAGAGTGTCTTGATTGTCTTCCAATGATACCTACTAAACTACCATTTAATTTAACTGCATGATTATCAAATTTTACAGCAGTTTTTGTACGAAGTTTCTGTATGCTAAAAGTTGTCATGTTTGTTTACCTTTTAAGTTTGTTCGTGTTTTAAGTTTGTTTGCCTTTTGGGACTGTTTACTTAAGCTGCTCTAACTAAATTAATTTCAGATGAAGTTTTATCGATTTCAACATTGATATAAAAAATTGAATCACCAAGTTCATTCATCACAGCATGATTTTTTGAATTACCTTCTAACGATTTAACTTCTTTCTCAATTACTGATCTTGCAGCCATTAGCGATGTTAGTTTTCTTTTTAATTGTGCTAGTTTCATGTTTGTTTCCTTTATTTGATTATGGGACTGTTTGTCTTTTGAGATTGTTTGTCTTATACAACGATTGTCGTATCAATTTCGTTCTCGTAGATTTCCGCGTCTTTATTAAATTGGTGAAAGTCTTTTCTGTATCCGTCCATTTGTTTTTCTGATTTTGGAAGATTAATTTCCATGATATCGACAATTTTCTTACAGTTCATTTTAGTATTGAATTCGTATGCTACAAATCTTAATTTTTTCATGTTTTGTATTTCCGTTTGTTTGTATTAATATTTAAAACCAGGACGAATACCAGATAATACATCTTCAGCATATAACTTTGCTTCTTTTTCAGTTGGAAAAGCGATTCCACAATACGAAATTTTATTTGTTGTTATATTAATAATTACTGGACGATATTGATCTTTATTAAACTTGCTTATTTCAGTAGTAGCTATATACATAATGTTTTCCGTGTTTGATTATTAAGTTTCTCTACCAACAAAACCGCAATTAAGCGGCTTGTTTGATTATTTTAAATTAATTTATTATCCGTCATAATCTTCTAATGTGTCAAAATGTTTTTCAATTCCATATTTCTTCGCAAGTTCTAACATTACGATAAATGCTCCACGATGTTCTTTTGAACCCCATGGATTTCTCATTTGAATTTGTTGGGCATTTTTAATTTCTTCTAAATTCCAGAATTTTTCTTGTGATATTGTCATGATGTTTTCCGTGTTTGATGTTTTGCTTGAGTATGTATCTATTATATCTTGTTGGTGCTAAATGTACACACTTTTATTCAATTATTTTAAATTAAATATATGTTAAATAAACTAATAAACATGTGTATGAATTAACAATTTCATGATACATAGAATTGATGAAAAATAAGTTAAAAAGATTTAATATAAGTATGTACAAGTTCCAATAAAGTGATATAATGTACTTAACTTAAACGAACACACAAACAAAGAGAAATCAAATGAAAAACGTAAATAAAAAGTTATTAAATATGATGATAGAAGAATATTGTTATGAAGATTGTACAGAAATGGATTTAAGAAAAGAATTAAAGAATGGTGATTGTCAGGATTTAATCAATGATTTCTTTGACGATTTAAAATCTGACTTTGAAAATTATTCTAAGAATCTTTCATTTTATTAAATAAACATGTGTACAAATACCAATAAAGTGATATAATAGACTCATAATCAAATAACGTAACAAACGAGAGATAATAAAATGAGAAACGAATATAACGCAAACCGCGAATTAGCCAAAAATAAATCGACTTCTAAAAAGAATCCTTATAATAACAAAAAATTGTATGATGGAGATATCAACGATAGTTCTACATGGCAACTTCTTTAATTCTAAGTATCTAACCCTTCTTCTAAACAACGGTCGCGTGGTCGCGTCTCTGGATGTATCTGGGGGTTTATTTCATTTGGGTTCAGGATCATATCAAAAAACTATGTTTCTTTATAATCAATAGCTTATATACTATATAGTACAGTTCTAGTTCAGTAAAGGTACAGGTAAGAAATATAGATAATAGTAATAGAATCAATAAGATAGATGGTTAGAAGTACAGAGAGGAGACGAAGTGATCATCCTTTAGTAGAGAAGTAGCTAGATTAAATGTGTGTACTATCCCATAAAACGTGTGTATCAATAAAAATAAAAGTGTGCATACGAATTATTTAAAATTTAATAGTTCTTATATAAAGGTTCTGGCTACTTTAGCTGTGCCCTGTACTAATGTACACGTAAGCTATTGATTTATAAGAAGAAAAGCTCTAGACTGAACTGGACCTTTACTGAACCTTTCCTGTACCATGTTGACCTAACCTATTGATTTATAAGAAGATTACACCTTCGAGTGGTCTAAACCTGTGTATAATAAATTAATTTAAAATAAATGAATAAACATGTGTACATTATAAACGTGTGTGATATAATAGACTCAACATCGAGCAACAACCCAAACAAACAACTGGAGATCATCATGGAATTATTAATCGTAGCAACCATAGCAATCATAGTAACGTATGCAGCAAGAAGAGTATGTGGATACGCGTAAACAATTAAACAAACAAACGTGTGTACAAGAGAGGAGACACAGTGATAGGATAGACGTATGATTAAATAAATAAATATAAACGTGTGCTGACAGAACGGGGCACGTGACAAACGTGTGCTGACAGACTAGGTCACGTGACAGAATCGGACAGTCCAAAAAGACCCCCACGAATGTGCCGAATGCGCCGGCCAACGTCTTCGATAATTCTCCGTAAAATTTTACCTTCCATGCATAGTTTTATAACACAGTTTTATAACACACTTTTACGATCCGACATCCGGCATCCGACAGTTTTATAGACACACAAAAACGCGACAATTCAAGCCTAACAGTAACTCAGCCTAAGAAAAAGATAAAATTTTCCGGAAAAATTGAGACAAACGATACACAGTTTTACGAGAAGGGAAAGAAAGGAGTCATCCTTGACTCTACATACATTTATTTATCCATATCATCTAATTTAAGGGCGAAAAGATAAATCCAAGCAAAAATGATACATCGGTATTTATCAAAAGAATAATCGAAGAAAGTTAAGCACACAAGATGCGCGGTTATTATGACAACGGCAGATATAATTAATTTGGCATACAACATACGTTTATTCTATATTTTTGAGTAATTGATGTGGATATGTGTTTTCAAAATTACGTTCCGTTCTACAAAGCGTACATTTATGGGGAAAACTAGGTGGTTTATTGGTAAGAATGTTAAGAATAATTTTACCATTTCGTTCCATATTACCCTCACCACACACATCGCATGTATACTCAACTTTGTATGTCTTAACTTCTTTTCTTGTTTCAGGCATACGTTTATTCCTTATTTGATTTTGCTGAGCAACAATACATGGCATCTTTAGATGGATATTCATGACCATTGCTGCATTTGTCATTTCCGTCCATTCTCCTCTCACGTATAACCCCACGACCATGACATTTAGGACAATAACCATATGGAGAAATCAATTCTTTAGGCACATGCTTTAGTTCAGGTATAGGTTCAACAATCTTACCTTCCATAATATCTTCAGATTTTCTATATTCTTGTGTGGTGGGTATATTTTCCTTAATTTCCATTGTCATTTCAGGTATAGGAGTGGTATATTCTTTTATAAACAATTCTCCAGGTTCACCAGATATATTCACGGGCTCAGGTTTGTAGGCGATGTATTGGACCTTTGTGACCCATATGAAATTTCCTCCACCACACTCAAACTTAACGAGGCCAGCAGAGTCTATTAGATGCTTCCATAATTTTTTCTCATATTCTTCTCTGAGCACTCCAGTAGACCAAAAACCATCTGCGTTGAGAAGTTGTTGGATAGCATCCATAAGTAGGTCATTCTTATCTTGAAGAGCCTGGCATTTAAGCTCGAGTCCGCTTTTTCTAAGTTCCTGTACTTCTTCCTTAAGATGTCCAGTTATCTTGTCCTCGGAGTACATTTTGGGGCTATCAATCTTTATTGTCATATTTTCTATTAATTTTTCATCTGGGAATTCGTCTAAGTACATATGTGCTTGTTCCTTAAGACGTTCAGTTGTTTGTTCTGTTGTCTCGTCATCAGGCTTATTAAACATTTTCATTTTGTTATTCCTCTTAGTTAAAGTAAATGGTCGAACTGTACTATTATAACATATTCTATAAGTACTTATACCCAGTAATACACAATTCGTGCGCTGAGTGCGAAACGTACATATAGGCATCCAAGTGTTTACATATTTCTCCTATTACTCTATAGTAAAGGGACAAATCAACCCAATCAAAGACGAATCTATGAGAAAACAAAAGAGTCTAGATAAAAAAGTTGAGGACTTATGTGATAAACACGGGGTTGTAGAGCCATTAGAGTTCTTAACTCAGGTAGCTGCAGGACAGGACCCTCGATACGTCTCAGACTTATATGACAAGATAAAAGCAATAGAACATGAATACGGCGATGAGTTACCGGATGATTGGGACTGGTTAGAGATAAAAGAGATAATAAAAGAGAGGTATAAGCACTTCGTTGTTCCTTTAGCTGAGTCGCATAAGGCGATGAATCAGATATTGGAATACACTCACGCCAAAAAGAAGCAAGTCGATCATACAGGGAGAATAGACACGACTAAGCAAGTTCAACCGCTTTCTCGTAAAGAAATTAGAGTATTCACTAAGAAATTCAACCACGAGTATTAAAGCTATGACTAATCCTATTAAATACCCTATTATCATCGACGATCCGCTTCTTCCTGGACACGCACCTACTTTCGAAGACAGACAGAAACTTAGTAAATTTCTTGATAGATTTCATCCTGATAGAGGAAAAGATGAGAATGCGATAATTATACAGTCAAGATTGCATAAAGATGACTCTCTTATATGACCAAATGGACTGAGAATGAGAAAAGGATGCTTAAACATCTTGTCTGCAATGACAATCTAGCCTTTTCCAGATATTTCCTTAAGCATAGAGAGGCGATGAAGTTTATCGTTAGTCCTCACCATATCATCATGGCGAACGCGTTACACCGTGTACTTACTGGTGAGATCAAGCGTTTAATCATAAACATCCCTCCTGGGTATTCCAAGACAGAGATGGCAGTTATACTCTTTATGTCGCAAGGACTAGCAATAAATCCAAGAGCCAAGTTTATTCACGCGACTTACTCGGGAGACCTGGCATTAGAGAATAGTCAGAAGACTAGAGATATCGTGATGTCAGAGGAGTTCCACGAGTTATTTGGTCTGCAGGTACGCCAAGACTCAAAGTCAAAGAAGAAGTGGTATACTCTCGAGGGTGGCGGTGTTTACGCTGTTCCTGCAGGTGGAGCGATTACTGGCTTCCGTGCGGGTACTTTTAGGCCAGAAGGCTTTCAGGGTGCGTTTATCTTCGATGACCCAATAAAACCAGACGACGCTTACTCTGAGACGAAGAGAAACAAGATAAATAATCGCTTTATGAACACATTTAAGTCTCGTTTAGCTATAGAGGATAAGACGCCCATAGTTATAATTATGCAGCGCATTCACGAGGAAGACCCGACTGGATACCTACTTGCGGGTGGTACGGGCGAGATGTGGCACCATTTATTACTCCCATCACCAATTCCGCCTGGTAATATTAAGACTTGGTATCCAAAAGAGTTTACACATGGCATCCCAATAGAGTATAATTTAGCAGAAGGAGCTCTTTGGCCGTTTAAACATACGGATGAAAAGCTGGATGAGATGAATCGTACCGATCCTTACACCACGGCATCTCAGTATCATCAAGTGCCCTCTCCTAAAGGAGGAAGCATATTTAAAGATGAGTGGTGGAGTTTATATGAGGCGTTGCCTAGAGACATACGCTTCATGAGGATATACGCGGATACGGCCCAGAAGAAAGAAGAGTGGAATGACTATACTGTCCTTCAAGCTTGGGCGTTCTCTCCATCGCACGGCATATTGTTAATTGACTCATTTAGAGAGAAACTAGAAGCACCAGAGCTAGAACAGTCGCTTAAAGACTTTTGGAACAAACAGGCAGCATTTTGTAAGAAAATAGGTATTAACTGTACTGTTGTTAAAGTTGAGGATAAGTCCTCAGGTTCAAGCTTAATACAAAATATAAAAAAGAATACTCTGATTCCTATAAAAGGTATACAGCGTAGCACGGACAAGGTCTCTAGGGCATATAACGTAGTACCGCAGATCACATCAGGTAACGTGTGGCTGCCACAGAACGCGGAGTGGGTCTTTGATTATAAAGACGAGTTTAGAAAATTCTCTCCGTTGATGTCGCACAAGCACGATGACCAGATTGATCCTACGGTAGACGCTATCGAGGACATGTTAATGAACTTAGAGTATGTGCCACAAGGACCGGAAGTATATGATACAGAAACAGGCGAAAAGTACACAGGCTCCCCAGGAGCATAGGACTAAAGTAGAGATTAGACCTAAATTCTGGGTAAAACCTCTTATCTACATATCAGGCATCTGGTTTAAGGTAATTCGTTCTGAGCCGTCTCAGGAATTTACTAACTGGTTAACGTATCAAGGATTCACTATAGAGTTCCAAGACAATGACTGACGACATTAAAAAGCAAAAAATTAAAGATCCAACACGCGGACCGCTCGGCGTCGATAAACCGACTAGAGTTTCTCCTACCGATACACTAGGCGATATCGGCGTCGCCATTTATTCAGGCTTTATTCAATCTAACGAGAAAGACTCCACTCTAACAGGTCAGAACAGATACATTACTTATAGTGAGAACTTAGTTAATATATCAATTGTTGGTGCGGGAGTTAGATTCTTCCTTAATATGGTCGCGCGGGCAGTGTGGTCAGCGGTTCCATCAGACGAGAAAGATATAGAGGCGGTAGATCTAGCAGAGAAGTTTGAGAAAATAATTTTTAACATGAATACTCCTTGGTCTAGAGTCGTAAGACGAGCTGCCATGTTTAAGTTCTATGGTTTCAATATCCAAGAGTGGACGGCTAAGAAACAAGATGACGGCATAATTGGTTATCTTGATGTTGAGCCGCGTTCTAACGCCACTATTGAACGCTGGGACACAAATGATAGAGGAGATGTCGTTGGAGTAGTCCAGCGATCACCTCAGAATCAGAAAGAGATTTATTTGCCTAGAGAAAAGGTTGTCTACATGGTAGATGACTCACTGTCAGATAGCCCTGAGGGTCTAGGCATATTTAGGCATATTGCTGCTCTAGCAAAACGATTGCTCCGTTACGAGCAGTTGGAAGGGTTTGGGTTTGAGTCAGACCTACGTGGAACTCCTGTCGGTAAGGCACCCTTAGTGAGATTAGCGCAAATGAAACAGCGAGGAGAGATAAGTGCGGAAGATTTCGAGAAAATCGTTAGTCCGTTACGCAGCTTCGTTTCCAATCACATTAAAACTCCTAATCTTGGTATTCTGCTTGACTCGAGTCCATACACTAGTCAGGACTCGTCTCAGCGCCCTTCATCTCAAGAGTCGTGGAGCGTTGAGTTACTTAAAGGTAGTCCGGGTACCCAACAAGATATGAACATTGCTATCAATAGGATTAATCACGAGATTGCTAGACTTATTGGTACCCAACATCTCTTACTAGGTGCTGATGGTAAAGGGACGCAGGCACTGAGCCGAGATATCTCTGGTAATTTTTTCTTAATAATAGAGTCTGCGTTAAGAGAATTATCAGAGACATTTGAGAAAGACTTAGTTAACCCAATATGGGAGATGAACAGCTGGCCAGAGGACAAGAAGCCATCGTTAAGAACTAGCACAGTTCAAATTCCAGACGTCGAACAGATTTCGAATGTGCTGCGTAATATGTCGCAAGCTGGCGCGGTACTCGCTCCAGACGACCCTGCTATCAATGAGGTGAGAGAGTTGCTAGGATTGTCTCGTGTAGATATGACGAAATTGATGGAGGACATGGGACTTAATAACGTGCCTCTTGGAAATATAGTGAGAACTCAAGACGAAGAAGTTCCAAAATCTCGTGAGAATCCGGAGGAATAGTTATGGCACTTACTGTAGGCACTAACGCATACATATCAAGAGCAGACGCTGATACATACTTCGCTGATAATTTACAGGATGTTGCGTGGACAGCTTTGTCTGATACTATAAAAGATCAGGCGATTGTTACTTCCGCTCAACGTATTGAGCTTCAAGCTATTGAGAGTAAGAAATTTCCTATTGCTCTGATTGATATTCCAGCTAATCTAGCGAGTGGTAATGCTGAGTATGCGTTAGCGATGACACAAGATGCCGGTCTGATAACAGGCGGGTCTGAGTCTACTGGAAGCAATAACAAGAAACTTAAGGCAGGTTCCGCTGAGATTGAGTTCTTCAGATTTGAGAATGGAACTGGAACTAAGTTTCCGGCTAATGTGTTAGAACTTATTAAAGATTGTCTGGAAGGTCAGATAGATGGTGGAGACTTGTCGTTTGTTAGCGGAGTTGAAGTCGAGTCGGTATTCACAGACCCAGTATTCCCATTAAATAGAGGATTTTAATATGCCTACTCCTCCAGACATTTTCGGAGAAGATATTGCTGGTAAGATTAATCAGGCACTTGGTCCGTTAGTCTTTGACCAGATTCTGATTAATATCACAGAGGTAAGAAATCCTCTCGACCCGACTGAGGTAACTCTAACTGAGACACCTCATGATTGTAAAGGTTTTGTCGATGTGTTTGAGGACGATCACGTGGATGGTACGCTGGTGCTTAGAACTGATCGAAAGATTGTAATTTTAGGAGCTTCTCTTCCAAGCGGTGTCACACCTCAACCAGGTGATAAGATAACTGCAGAGGGCACGAATTTTAATATCGTGCCAAAAGGAGTGAAGAGAGACCCAGCGGCGGCGACGTACGAATGTCAGTCGCGCTAGCAAAACAGAATCAATCTGACTTAGATAGAAGTCTAGCACTTTTAAGTGAGTTAGAGAGACAGTTCGGCCGTGACTTTTTAGTTATGGTCGCTTCTATTGTCGATAGTATCGACGTAGATGACTTGACCAATCTTGTACAGACTGGAAGAGTCGAAGAAGTTATTGCAGATATAGAGAGGCAGTTTATTAGTTTCTCTAATCAGTTAGTGGCGGGGTTAGTTCTGTCCGGACAGAGCACAGCCAATTTTATAAGTGAGGCACTTAACTTAACTTTCTCATTTGATATGACCAATCAAAGTGCGGTCAACTCAATGAGAGAGACTAGACTAAGAACTATAACAAACTTAAGTACCACCCAACGAGAAGCCATAAGAGCGGTTCTCGTTGAGGGTATAACTCAAGGGGTAAACCCGAGAGTCCAGGCCAGGGGAATACTAGGAGCCATAGGTCTCACAGGGCAACAAGTTCAGTCTGTACAGAACTACCGCCGACTATTAGAACAAAATAGTGCGAGAGCACTACTAAGAGAATTACGAGATAGAAGATTTGACTCGACAGTACGACGTGCCATTAATAACGACACACCTCTTACTGCCGCTCAAATCGATAAAATGGTGGGGAGATACAGAGAGCGAACATTACGATTTCGCTCACAGGTTATCGCTCGAACCGAAGCTTTACGAGCTGTTAATGAGGGTAATTTTCTTGCCTATCAACAAGCAGCTGAACAAGGTGTATTGGATTTAAACGACTTGTCTAGAGAGTGGTTTACTGCTCAAGACGAGAGAGTTCGTGGATCTCATAAGGCCATGCACGGTCAGTTGAGAGGATTCGACGAACAATTTATAAGTGGTCTTGGTAATCGGTTAAGATTTCCAGGCGACATAAGTGCTCCAGGCAATGAGACGATTCAATGTCGATGTGTAGCTATAACAAGATTCTTTTAGGAGAAAATTATGCCCTTTGAGACAAGAGAGCAAGCGATAGCAATCGCGGTAAGCCTAGGTTGTCCGGTTGGAGCTCATAAGTTAGATGATGGTTCTTGGATGCCGTGTAGAACTCAAAAAGCCTATAGTGAGGCGAAGAAAAAGACTCGTAAATTCTTCAAACCTCCTATGAACATAACTAAAGAACTTAGAGAACTTGAGTTTGAAATTCCTAAGGAAGGATTAAGCTTAGGACAGTTAGAAGTTATAGAAGAGGCTGTTCATAAGTCAGGAAAGATAACTAAGACTATTGGTTGGATTAATGACATATTCGAGGAGTTCTCTGATATGCAGAAAAATGAAGAACACGAAAATTTTACGGTCTCCACGGAGATTTGTAAGGTAGACGAGTCGTTAGGTCTTGTTTTAGGCTGGGCAATCGTCTGTAAAAAAGACGGTCAAAGATATTTTGACCTTCAAGGTGATCATATCACGGAAAACGCTATGCTCGAAGCCGCGACTGACTTTATGTTAAATAGTCGTATGGCTAAAGATATGCATAGTGGTGACGGAGTAGGTTCAATAGCTTTTGCCTTTCCTTTGACCGATGAGGTAGCTAAGTCATTCGGCATAGAAGCAAACACTACAGGACTTATGATTGCTATGAAACCCGATGACCCCGATATCTTGGGTAAATTCGCCTCTGGCGAGTATACTGGATTTTCAATTGGAGGTCGAAGAGTCCCTGGATTTGACGAGGAGATTAACGATGAGTAACGTATTAAAGAAGGTACATCTTAACGGTGTTCTTCAGATTAGACCTGGTGAAGGTTATTCTACACCAGTTAGAGCCAATTTGCGCGGCGCTTTACCTGTGGGCGGAGATTTTCCTCCTGGTGATTGGCAAGGCGGAATAATGATACTGACAACGGTTGGTACTACTCCATTATTTTGTGAGGGTACTAACTGGCGTGAGTTCATAGCTGACAATACTATAGCATAAGAGGTGTATCATGACAAGACGATTAAACGGTACTATCTTAATTAAAGGTAAGATAAATCAACCAGTTAACGCTGGATGGGAAAATCCTATTGTGCTTCCGAGATTAAGTAACGCCGATATGACAACTGAATTTCCGGCAGCTGATTGGCCAGACTCGATGTGTTTCGCTGTTAGCCAGACTAGACCCGCTTATTCTGACGGTACTAACTGGCGTCACGTAATAACTAATGCCATAATTGTGTAGAGGAGATTATTATGCCTACTTTATTTCCAGGACAAACATTCGCGCAAGGTCTAATAAATCCAAGAACCGCACCAGGAACTGCTAAGATTCCTCCTGCAGGTTTTAGAACGCCTATTAAGCTCGCGCGTTTTACTAACGCTCAGTTAACTACTGATTTTCCAGCTGCCGATTGGGTGCATAACATTGCCTGGTCAGATAGCGTAAACCAACCTTGTTATTCTAATGGAACCAACTGGCTAAATCTGATAACTGCGGCTATAATTGTATAGGAGATTATTATGAGCGGTCACACGGGCAGCGAACGTAAGAAAAAGAAAAAACGCATTATGCATAAATTCACTATGACTGAGATTAGCGCAGTCGATCGTCCGGCTCAAGCTCATGCTACCGTTGTACTTATGAAAAGAGCCGATGATGTAGAAAAGAAATTAGAGTTAGTTAGTGAGACCAACGGTCATGTACATCTAATTGATATAGATGAGTTCGCAATGGCCCGTAAAGGTGGTCATACGAGTCATGACGGCGACCACTCACATCCTTTTGTGATTGACGCGAGTGGTAACATAACTATCGGTGTTAGTCACGACCACACTCACTCTATCGAATTAACCGCTGAGCAGATAATGCAGAAGCGAGGAGAATTGACTGATTCTGATGAAAAGAAGAAGAAGTCGAAAAAAGAGTCGGCGAATCCTTTCGTCGATAAGTCCGCCGACGGTAATGACGGCGAATCAAACAATGGAGGAAACCCCATGCCACAATCTAAAGACGATGCCGCCAAATTACAGAAAGCGGTCGATGAAATCGATGGTCTTAAGAAGAGTTTAGCTACATCTATAGCAATTGCTGAATTTTCTGACGAGCATAAAACCTATTACAAAGGTTTGAGCGACTCAGACAAGGAAGTATTTATCGCTAAATCTTCTGATGACCGTCAACTTGACGTGGACAATGCGCGAGCTGAAGACCCCGTTATGTACAAATCACTTGATGGAACTGAGTATCGTAAATCTGACGATGATCGTCTCATCAAAATGGCTAAAGGACGCGATGCAGATCGTCGTGAATTAAAAGCTGAAATCGCCAAACGTGAAAATGTTGAGCTTGAAAAACGTGCTGAAACCGAACTTGGAAATCTTCCAGGTAAGAAAGATGTGCATATCGCCATGCTAAAATCAATTGATGGTATCACAGATGCTGGTATTCGTAGCGAAGCTCTTAAGGCGATTTGTGCTGGTAATACTGCGATGGCTAAAAACTTCAAACGTAACGGAGTGAACGGCGGAGATGGTGAAGGTAAATCTGCTCTAGAAGAACTTGACACCTTAGCCAAGAGTTACGCAAAAGATAATAAAGTAAATTATCATGACGCGTACGCTGAAGTTTGCAAAACTGAAGAAGGTTCAGAGCTTTATACCAAGTCTCTTAACTAATCGGCAAACCCTTTAACAATAACAGGAGAAAATAGTTATGGCAACTGTTAATCAAGTCCAAAGTATTACTTTGCTTGCTAATGCCGATTTGAAAGCTAATCAGTTTCATTTCGTTAAGATGACAAGCACTGATAAGACTATCGCGCTTGCTGCTGCAGTCACTGACGCAGTAGTCGGTATTTTACTAAATAAACCCGGAGAAGTTACTTTACTTGCTGGTGAAGTGGCAGAAGTAGCTTATGCAGGCATCGCCAAAGTTCAAGCTGGCGAGACTATTGCTGCAGGTAATCCTGTGGGTCCAGCCGCTGACGGTCGCGCGCAACACGCAAACACTACTAATGACGTGATTGCTGGAACTGCGATTACAGGCGGACTCGTGGGTGAGATTATCGAAGTGTTATTAGGTTCTAATAACGTCGCTTAATTTTTACAGTTTATTTAACTTAAATAGGAGAAAAAAAGATGTCTCAACCAACTCCAGGTGACGTTCATGTCAACGGACCCTTGACCAATATCTCGATTGCGTTCATGCAAAACGCATCGAATTTTATTGCGGATAGGGTCTTTCCAAACATACCTGTAACCAAACAATCCGACTTATACTTTCTATATGATCGTGGTTTCTTTAATCGCGATGAGATGGAAGAACGAGCTCCGGGTACAGAATCAGCGGGCGGTGGATACGAAATCTCAACTGACCCTTATTTCGCTAGGGTTTATGCGTTCCACCATGACATTCCTGATCAACGTCGTGCAAATGCCGATGCACCTCTTCAACCAGATACAGAAGCCACTAATTTAGTGTCTCATAAAGCACTCATCAAACGTGAGACTTTGTGGACTGGTAAGTATTTTAGTACGGGTATTTGGGGTACAGATTTAACAGGAATAACAGGTACACCTGTTCCCGGTACTTCGTTTTTGAAGTGGTCAGACGCGAACTCAACCCCTATCGAAGATATTCGCGCCGCGAAAACTTCCGTACTCGAGAATACAGGTTTTGAGCCTAACATTCTTGTTTTAGGTCAGAAAGTAGCGGATGCTCTTGTCGATCATCCTGATATCGTCGATCGTATTAAGTATGGTCAGTCTTCTGGCAATCAAGCGGTTATCGAGATGTCAGACTTAGAAGCATTATTCAAAATTCCTCGAATCTTAGTGATGAAAGCAATTGTGAATAGCGCGGCTGAGGGTGTGGCCAATCTTCATGGATTTATCGGCGGAAGTAATGCTCTACTTGCCTACTCAACTCCTGCTCCAGGAATCATGACTCCAACAGCTGGTTATACTTTCAGTTGGACTGGTTTCCTAGGCGCAGGTGCTCTTGGTTCTCGAATCAGACGATTCCGTCAAGAAAAAATTCAATCGGATCGAGTTGAGATTGACATGGCATTTGACCAAAAGCTAATTGCCGCTGAATTAGGATTTTTCTTTAGCGCAGCAATTTAAAATACATAACCTCAAATTGAGGTGAGAAACAAAGGTGGGAATATGATAAGAAATAAAAGACCCGGTTTCTCAGTTAGGGACACATTCGTTGTGCACCCTTCTAGAGACCTTTTATTTAATGGCATAAGGTATAAGCGCAATACTATCTTTCCTTGGAAAGAAACAGTATGCACTGCCAGACGACTAGGCTTGATGTTTGGGGCTAGAAAAATTTTATCAGAGTTTGAGATTGACGGTAAACCTAAAAAGACCGTTATTCTAAAAGATGAAGAGCTAACAGAAGAAAAGAACGAAGAGCTAACAGAAGTAGTTGAGTCTGAAAAGACTGATAAGAAAGAGCTAACACAGGAAGACGAGACACCTAAGAAAAAAGGTAGACGTCGACGTAATAAAGATAAAAACGATAATAAAGATAAAAATAAAACTGACAAAAAACGATCGAGGAGAAAACTTACAAAGCCTCGGTCATAAATCCAGGAGGCAATAACGATGAAACCATATACGCATCGTTTGCAAGTAAGAAAGATAGAGTCCCCAGTAGTATTAGTTTCTGCGGGCTCTATAACACTACCAGTAGATAGAAGTTATCCGCACAATTTTGCTGGAATCATATTTTTTAATGACTCCGGCGGAGTTACTCCCGTCACCCCCTCAGCAGGTTCAACAACATTCACTATAAAGACTGTAAATCAGTCCCAAGGATTTCAAAATATTGCTGCAGGAACAGTAGCTGCAGATGCACCGAATCAAGTAGACTGGGCCGGTAATACTCTAGAAGTATTGGCGACATTCGCGGGCATAGTTGGTGCTACCCACGCTCGACTTGTCTCTACTGGCAACCAATCATAGGAGGACTTAATTATGTCATTAGGTGGAGCCTATGGAGGCGGTGTACAATTTCAATTGTTCACACAGAGTAATGGTGCATCCGGTATTTACGCTACTATAGCGGCCCGTGATGTTTATTTTGGAGCAAACCCAACAGATTTAGCCAGACTAAACGACGATCCCAATACAGTTATTAAAGTTCTTGATGACGGTACAGGAAATCTTGTCTATCAACACCGAGTTGGTGGAGCTTGGTTAGACACGACTGCGGTTATTCAAGGTGAGACAGGAGGAGCAGCGAATTTTGCGGCTGTATCTCCTATGCATATTCCTGCTAAAGCCGCAAATAATATTGATTTTATAGATTCAGGAGCACAGGTTTTACCCAGTACTGGAATCGTTAGATTTGGTAATTCAATTGAGGTACCATCTGGCTCTATTGAGATTGGTACGATACTTGCTGCCTCTGAGGCGACTAGTTTCGCGTTATTAGACAGCAAATTAGCGACAAGAGATTTTTCGATATTAGATAGTCGATTTGACGCGGCTGGTTCTTCTATACCTAGATATTTTAAACTTCAAGCCGTTCAAACTGTTAACACTCAACCAGTAGATACGACTGTAATTACTGCTAATCCTCTTAACTTTTTTGTAATAACTGCGTTTTTAGCGCAAACTAATATTATTAAGTTTAAGACAAACGGAGCAATGACTAACGTCAGAATTAGAATAACTGATAACACCACTGGAGAAGTAATTAAGTATCTTCCTAATCGAAATGCTTGGGATACATCAACTAACGGATTTTCATTCATATCTGGTCTTAATACTATAAATATGTTGAGTAAAGCTGCGGATTCTCCCGGAGTATTTAATGTTGGTAAGACTCCGTTTCGTTTGAATCAGTCCGTTCAAATAGACGTTACTGTTGAAGCTGACGCTGTAAATTTATTAGGTAATGCGTCAAACGTTCCTTTCCTTGATCTCGATATCCAGCAAGCAACAGAGCAGGATATGGTCGAAGGCGTGGATTTTGGAACTCCTAGCATCGCGAATCATATTGCTACTTTTACAGACGTAAACGGAAATAAACTCGGAATGTCAGAAGACGCAATACTACGATCTTCTGGTGGAAGTGGTTCACCCTCATTAGTACTTGAGAATAGCGCAGGTCTTGGAAGACTGCAGATGTTCTATCTCGAGGGCTCAAATCGTTCTGAAATACTCGCAACAGATAATTTGGTTATCAACAGCCAATTAGAGATATCTGCTGATGGTGATAATATTGTTATTACGGCTAATGGAGCAGCGGACACAAGTGATATCACATTTAAGAATTCTGTCGGTGCGACAAAGGGTACTTTACTTACAAACCATAGTACTAGTTTCTTTGAGATGCTTACTTCAGATTATAGAATCTCACTTCACTCAACTACTGAGTCCATTAATTTAACTACAGATGGAGGAAATAAATCTATTGCGTTTATAGCGACAAATGCCGCTGACACTCAACCTGGATTCCTCTTTCAACAGGGTGGAACTAATGGTGGAACCTCTCAAGTATTTGTTGGCACGAGAAATCCTGAGGGATTTGTTACAGGTGATGGTGGAGCTCTTTACATTCGAGATGACGGCACAAGCTCTAATCTCTATATTAAGACAGCCGATGCTAGTAACACCGGATGGAATGAGATAGGTATTGGAGGCGACGTTGACGGACCTGCGGGTTCTACCGACTCAAGGATTGCATTGTTCAGCGGTGTCACTGGTAAATTATTGAAAGATACTTCTGATATCACTATTACAGCTGTCAATGAAATTACAGGTGCCACAGAAGTTCATTTGAAATCATCTAGTGCGACAGGATTTATCTCACTTGAGACGTTAGCGCATAATGATACAATAGCAACTGCTAAGATGACTAGTTCATCTGCATCAACTAGTTTCTTTGTAGGTACTCAAGACCCAGAGGGTGTAGTTACCGCAGACCCAGGTTCTCTTTATATTAGAGCAAATGGAACAAACAGTTCTATCTTTATACTAGAGTCTGCTGGAACTGCCAACACTCCTTGGGAAAATATACTATCGGCTGCTAGCGGAGGAAATGTAGATGGTCCCGCTGTTTCGGTCGATGGGCATTTAGTCGCGTTTGATGGAGTCACTGGGAAGTTACTTAAACAAGTCTCAGATGTGTTTGTCCGAGCGACAAGTGGAACAGACGATCCAGTTATTGAGATTCAAGATAGCGTTGGAACGCCAGAATTGGTCCTAAGTGCTGATTTTAGCAGTGGGAATAATGCGCTTGTCTCACAAAGCTTGTTAGAAATAACAACAGGCTCCCAGCTTTTAAGGTTAAAAGCCGCCGTTGCTGGAATGGCTTGGGATTGCTCCAATGTTGCCTTGTCTGGTCAAGTTATGACCATAGACAACATCACTGCTGGCGTGGGTAAGCTCCAGTTTAAGGACGCGACAAACGAACGTGGTTTTATTGGATATGACGTATCAGCAAATGCTATTGTGGTCGATAGCAAAGACCCTGGAAATACATCAACAATAATTAAGTCTGATAATAGCGTAACAATTGAAAATTCAAACGTTAGCGGATTTATTGCATTAGTAAGCACAGGCAGTTCTGATTTAACAGAGGTTTTCCTTGCTCAAAATACTGGAACTAATCCCGGTCAGGTTGATTTTCATGTTGGCAATAGAGACCCGAACGGCAATGTAAACCAAAACGAAGGAACTGTTTATTTCAGAGAAAGTGGCGCAACTTCTGCCATTTATTTAAAAACTTCTCCGCTAGCTTCCGCTACTGGTTGGCAGGAGCTCTTACACACTGGAAGTGGAGCATCAGGAGACGTTGACGGCCCAAGTAGCAGTATTGATGGGCATTTGGTATCGTTCGATGGGACTACTGGGAAGTTAATCAAACAGGTTGAAGACGTTGTGCTTCAGGCAAGCGGCGTTAACTCTACCTCAAGGCTTGATTTTAAAAATAGCGTCGGGACTGTTGTTGGTAGCTTATTAGCTGACAATAATGTCTCAGATATGGAGATAACGACTTCATATAATTTGATATTATTTAGTACTAATTCACGTGGCGTTGAACTATTGACACAGAACGTCGCCGCTAGCCTTTTAATGCAAAATATTTCAACGCCAGATACGGTGAGAAATACGAGATTTTTTCAAGGCGGCACTAACGGCGGCACAATGGATTTACATGTGGGTAGTCGTACCCCACTTGGTAATGTAACCGCGAACGGCGGCTCTTTATACATTCGGGATTCTGTTACAAGCTCAGAGTTATATTTTAAAAAATCTGACGCATCTAATACTGAATGGCATGAAGCCGTCCTTAAAAATGATGCTTCCACGACTACAGGACAGTTCGCCATTTGGGATGGTACGAGTAGCACAGTAAACGGGTCAGACCAATGGACGTTAATTGGAAATGCCATAATTTCTGAAGCTGCAAGCCCAGTCACTAGCACGAGATTAATCTACCAGAATTCTAGTGGAACTCCTATCGCCAGTATTGATGCCAACAATAACACTAGTGAGCTTGTTCTATCAACGCCGACTACGTATAACATAGAGCTTAATTGTACTGATGGAAATATTCGTTTAATTACACAAGCAGCTACCAACCGACTAATAATTGATCACGCCGCACTGCCTGATACTTTGCCAGGAATTGAGTTTATCCAAGGCGGAGCTAATGGCGGAAGGTCTGATATTTTTGTAGGTAATCGTACCCCAGAAAGTGTAGTGACGGGTAGCGGCGGCAATATTTATATACGCGACGATGCTGCTAACTCAGAAATTTATTTAAAGCGTTCAAGTACTACGAATATGAACGAGTGGTCAAGACTCAAGCACGAACAAGATAATGCCATTGCCTCAATTAATCGTGTTATCGGCGCACCTATAGCTAGTCAATCGCTCAGTAACAGCGTTAAGAAATGTAATGCTTTTGATTCCAATGGATTTACAACAGGAGGCGAGCTAGTAGCAGACCAAGCGAATAACCATATTCAGATTGCGAATATCATTGATACGACTAATGGTGATTTATATCAAGTTGACTGTAATATAGGTGTAAATGGAACTCAATTAGCTGTAGTAAATATTGGCATTATAACCAGTGATGGACTCGGTATTACATTTACTCCTGTTTTTGTAGCAGAACGATTCTTTGGAAATTCAGCTGATACCAACGCAATATCTTTATCGGGATTGGTACGCGGTCCATCCTCAATCACAGGCACGGGATTTATCGGTCTTGGTTTTGTTGTTGCCGCTGGAACCACAGGTACTATCTATTGGCACAGTCTTAATCTTAATGCTCGGAGGATTTAATCATGGCTTTACATGCACACTGTAAAATACAATACAACACAGCATTCGTACTCGTTTTCCATGAAACTGGAATTGCAGAAGACATTGTAAATGCTGACTTTTCAACTGGTGATTTGGGAAGCCCGAGTTTATTTGGCAATAATCATTTAGTAATAACTGGAGCACAGGGTACGACACTAAACACAAATGAAAGTGGTGGCTCAAACAGTCTCGGCGTTACTAGCGAGACTGGTATATCTGTTGGTGAGTGGGTTGCTATTGAGTTGGATGTTGCTGGAGCATTTGGTACACACTTCTGGACAAAGGTAACTGCTACATCGGCTAATCAGGTTGATATTCTTGACGCTTTACCGAGTGCCGCTAGTATCGGTCAGCAAGTTGTTAGTGTCTCACAGCTTGATACTACAACAGCCTTTACTGTTACCGAAGATTTTAAAGATATTAAAGCTAAAGGTATATTTAGTAAAACGCAGAATTTCAGACAAGGTTACTACACCTTTAATGATGTGGCATTTAACGCGACTGAACAGTTAATGACAGAAGTAAACACTATTCTAAGTAGTGCGAAAGCTGTCACTAAGTATGATATCCCAGATGCAAACGGTCATACGTTTGTTTTTGCTGATGAGAATGAGGCTAATCTATTTGCTGATGGTCTTGCCGAGTTTAATGAACTTCTTCAAACTGGTCAGGATACGCTACTTGATAGCGTTAGAGATGCGATTAATAGTCAGGCTGCAATGGATGCGATTGTAGATAGTCGTACAGAGCCAGTTCCAACATTTTCTGGAACGGCAAAACCTGTCGTGAGGTTCGATGATAGCACAAAGCAAGAGATCAACTTAACCGCTGAAAATGCAACCGCTATTACATCTATTCAGTGGTTTGATGAATTTGCGGCGTTACAAAACTCTATTTTTACAGATTACAACGTTGATAAGTTTTGTATTGATGCGCTCAACTATAGATTAGAGCTTAAGGGTGAAAGTATTAACGGTGTAGAGATTTACGCGGCTAATGCGTCCGGCATCGTCACAATACAAACAGACGGTCCGGATACAGTTCAACTGTTTCACTGGCGTACTTTAGGAACAAACGGTGATTTCATCGACGTGTTTTTGGGAAGCCGTAACCCAGAGGGGTTAGTCCTTAGTGACGGAGGCTCGATTTATTTTAGAGCAGGCACAACAACAGCCGATGTTTTTTTAAAAAAGACTGATGGTGTCAATATTGGCTGGCAATCAATAAAAGGTAATGTTGTCGGTCCTTCAAGTGCAGTTGATAACAGGATTGCAACCTTTGATTTAACAACCGGCGAAATAATACAAGATGGCGGTGCTACGCTTTTAACAACTGGCGGAACATCAACGCTAGATTCTAACACAAACAATTTAGTCCTTCGCTCGGATGGAGGTAGTACAACTATCTTTGCAGACGGTTCAATTGCGATAACAGCCGACAGCGCGGGGATGACTTTTACCTCCGCTGGAACTGTCACTTATAACTTTAGTAGCAATACAATTGATACAAACTGTGGTGTTTATGATTTAGACGCGAATGGCGCAATCAGCTTAAGTACATCTGCGGGTGATGTAACATTAGAGCCGGGAAGCGCAAACAATGTTGTCTTAAACACAACTGGTTTTATTGATATTAATGCTGGTGTTGGTACTGGCAAAGTGCTTGACATGTTCTCTGATGGTATCGCGGCGGCTAACAGTGACTGGTATCTAACAAATGCAAGTCCTGAAGGCGTAATTACTGGTAATGGCGGCGACGTTGCGATTGTCGACAACGGCACTAGCTCAGATTTCTTATTTAAGACAACTGACGCTTCTAATACTGGCTGGGCCTCTGTTTTAAACAACTCGGTCGAAGAATTTACGGCCGATGCAACAATAATTGCTGAGAGCGACCATGTTAGAATTGACGCTTCTGTTGCTATTCGTACAGCTACATTGCCTTTAGCTTCGGTAGTACGTCAAGGCAAGATTATGTCGTTCAAACTCGCAGATATATCATCGACATTCTATGGTGATTTAGCTCTTCCTGGTTCAGATACTATCAACGGTTCTACTGTAAATCGAAGAATGGGCGCTTTAAATGACACGTTTACCATTATGCGAGTTGGTTCAGCGTCTTGGGACATTATCAATACAGACCGTTCTGCTATCGCGGAAATGTCTCATACAGGTGGCTCAACCGCTCAAGGTTCTGTCGGTTCAACACCTTTAGTAGTTACCGCGTTTAATAATAACATTGTATCTACAAATGGTGTAGTTGCAGCCGACCAAGCCAACAATGAGTTTGATGTCACTCATGTCGAAGGAACTATTGATACATACTTAGTGGGTGCGTCAATGTCGCTTGAGTTTGACAACAATGTCGACGCTCTTTTAGAGGTGTTCGTGAATGGTGTCGCTACAGGCATAACCGCCCAGTTTAATGGTACTGGCGCAGGCGACGCTCATAATATAGCGCTGAATGGCTCGTTTACTGTTGCCACTGCTGGGCACGATGTCGATATCCGAATATCTGCACCAGGAGGTGGCTCTAATACAGCGACTTATATTTCAGCTCATGCAACAATTGTGAGGTCAAGATAATGTCATTTTTTCATTGTGAAATAGAAAACGGAATTATACGAGTTATTTTTAATTATCCATCTAGCATAACTTTACTTGCTGGAACAGATTTTGAGACTGGCGATGTGACTATCCCTGGTTCGCCTCCTGATAATCCGTGGGGATTAACTCCAGGATCAACTTTAGGCAGTGATTTGACTACAGCCGTCATTGCAACTGGTGCTGTTTGGATTATGACTTCTACTACAGGAATGTCAGCTAATAATAAAGTAGGTATTGAGTTAGATTCAGGGCATTGGTTTTGGACAAGAATAACCACAATAGATAGTGGAGTTCAGATAACAGTAGATAGAGGTTCTCCAGGAGCGGCGGCAATTGGTAATCGTTGTGCTGTGGTATCTCAATTATCAGGTTCAACTGACTTTACCATTGTTGAAGATTTCAAGACACCGAAAATAGAAAATGTTCGTAATAAAAGCGAGAGATTAAGCTGGAGAGGTGTTAGTCACGAAGGAACTATATTTGGAATAATTCAAAAACAAACAGGACGTGACTTAATGGCTATGAGTGCATTTATTCAAACTAATGCCGATAATGCTGGAGACGCTAAACCTAGTTTTGATTTTCCTAATAAAGACGGCGAGTGGATTGATATACCTGATGCCACTAGTTTTAATCAACTCCAAAATAAAATGGGTGATCGTCACAAAGAAATTTATCAGGACGCAGGAGGCGAAAAAGATTTAATTTATGATGTCATTGACGCCGATAATACTTTAACGGCAATGGACGCCATATCCGATAGCCGAACTTAATATCAATTTGGGTATCAATTTTTAACATAGTTTGGTAGAATTACTAGGCTGATATTAAACTAAAACAACATGAGGTGAAACATGTCCGAAAATCAAGAAAGTAAAATTTATTCGTTCCTTCAGATGGATGAAGCAGGCTATAACGTTATATGTAACCTGTTAGATCTTGCGCGCGTACACGGAACTCGTCAAAATGCTGGGGATGCATTAGGTATCATTCAAGGTTTAGAAGCTAATCATAAAGAAATTGATCGACAACTAAGCGAAGCCGTAGCCAAAGCCAAAGATGAATCTGATGATAATATTGGTGGTAAAGGCAAGAAGTCTAAAAAATCTAAAGACACTAAAGAAAAATAAGGAAAATAACTCGTGCCCACTGAAGTACAAAAGGTAATAACTGCTCTTAATAAATTCAGTACTGATCTTATCAAGCAATTGGTAATTGAATCGACTGCTGAGGTAGTTAAGAGAACTCCTATTGATACTGGTTGGGCACGAGCTAATTGGATTCCTTCAATAGGACAATCCATTGCTGAAACTACAGGACAACAGGAAGCCGTTACCACTTCTCGTCAAGAAGCAGGAATTGCTGAGGTCCTTACAAGCTATACTTTAAATAGAGGTAATCTGTTTATCACGAATAACGTTCCATATATCAATAAATTAAATGAGGGAACTTCTACGCAAGCTCCTGCCGGTTTTGTCCAACAATCAATAGCTCGTGCCATTAAACGAGTCATTACCAAGAGAATTCAAACAGGTACGGCAGACAAGGTAATTTAACTTATGACAACTATTAACGACGCAAAGAAAACAGTTTATAATACTTTTATAGCCGGATGGACAGCTGAGACAGCACCATTCACATTTGACAACGAGAGCTTCTCTCCACCAGTTACTGAGTGGGTAAGACTAGTTGTTCGAAACACAAATTCCAATCAAGAGACGTTAGGTCAGAAGACAGCGAGACGGTTCTTGAGACAAGCGTCAGTTCTCATTCAAATATTTACAGTGGCAAATACAGGAACTAAAGAAGCGGATAGACTAGCTGATGTAGCAAAGAATATTTTTGAAGGCGAGAGAATAGGCAATATTTGGTTTCTTGAGGCAGATGTACGAGAAACTGGAACGGACGGCGAGTGGTATCAGGTTGTCGTCGAAATCATTTTTAACTACGAAGAAACTAAATAGGAGATATCCATGGGCCGTTCATTAACCAATAGCCTCAATATGCAATACGCTATTGAGGAGACAGAAAACCTAGGTTCAGCTGGTATAGGAGTTCTACCAGGATCTCCTATATGGAGAATACTAGAACCTAATACCATAGGAACATTCGCGGCTTCAATTAGTTCTGTAGCTCGAGATCCTATCTCAAAATTACGTCAACGTCAGAAAGGTACAGTAACCGATCTCGACTCATCTGCTGAGTTTGAGGCTGACTTAACTATCTCTCATATACTCGATTTCTCTGAGGGATTCTTTTTCTCTACATTTACTACAGTATATAACGAGAAAGACCCAGATTTTACAGGCGTAACTGCTCCTAGTACATACACTGTAACTAATACTCCTGTTGGAGGTGTATTCACCAGAAGTCTTATATTCGTCCGTGGATTTACAGCAAGTGCAGTTAATAACGGATTCAAGGAGGTAGCTTCAGTTACAGCGACTACAATTGTTGTTACTGCTACGGACTTAGTCACTGAGACAACTCCTACTAACGCCGAACTTGAAGTCGCAGGTTTTAGAACTGCTGCCGGTGATTTAGATGTTGATACAAACGGCAATTTAACTACCACTTCACTTGACTTTACTACGTTAGGTCTTACAGTCGGTCAATTTATTTGGATTGGTGGAGACGCGTCGATTAATCGATTCTCTACTGTGGCAAATCTTGGATATGCACGTGTCACGGCAATTGCCACTAACTTGCTTACAATCGATAAAAAACAAACAACATTTGTTTTAGAAGCTAATGCCGCTCAGGAAGTCGATATTTACTTCGGACGATTCTTGCGTAATGTCCCCGTTGACGACCCAATCTTCTTAGAGAGAACATTTCAGTTCGAATTAACTTACGCTGGACTTAGTGAGACTATTCCAGGTAATCCAATGCATGAATATTCTCTAGGCAACTTTGCAAATCAGATGGCTATCAACATGCCTCTAACTGATAAGGCAACTATTAGTTTTGCTTTTATAGGTATAGACACTGAGCCACCTGTAGAGACTGCTAATCGTAAGACAAATGCGGCGACTCCTATATTCCCTACTAGGACATCAGCTTTTAATACTACCTCTGACTTAGCTCGGTTACGAGTAGCTTTGGTAGATGAGACTGGTCTTACATCTGACTTTAAGTCTCTCACAGTTACGTTAAATAATAACGTATCTCCTGAAAAAATACTCGGCAAACTTGGTGCTAAATTTGTTAACGCAGGTAATTTTGATGTTAATGTCGAGTCACAAGCATTATTTACAGACGCACGTATCGCTGCAGCTGTTCGTGACTTCACAACGCTTACTATGGATTTTGCTGTTGTAAATGACAACGGCGGCATCTACTATGACATCCCATCTTTAACGTTAGGTGGAGGCGATCGTGAGTTTCCGATTGATGAATCAATTTTAATCAACCTAAATGGTGAGGCGTTCTCGGATCCAGTACTTAATACTTCAATTAGTATGTCACTGTTCCCGTTTCTCCCAGCCATTGCTAGTGCATAAGGAGACGTTATGTCAAAGTTCGGCCACTTAAAGCAGTTAAATTGTAAACAGTCAACTGAGTATATTATCTATCAACTTGATGGTCAGCCAGTGTTAGTTCTAGCACCGGCCACCGAGAGCAATAGAGGATATTTCAACGCTTTACTTCGTAAATCTCGTAAGAATATGCGCGTCGTTCAGTCTGGTAAAGTCAGTGCTTCTGTTATCAAACAGAATCGAGACGAAGACCGAATATTATACGCCGATCATATTATAACCGGATGGAAGAAAATGCTTGATAGCAATGGCAAAGAGATTCCATTCACTAAAGAAGACTGTAAAGAATTCATAGAAGAGATACCGGACTGGTTATTTGACGAGATTAGAGCGTTCGCATCTAACGTTCAAAATTTTATCGAGGACGCAATTGACGTAGAGGAGACAGCAAAAAACTGAAGGAACGTCTTTTATGGGAGTTAAAATTCCAGAAAGACGGATTCTCAGTAGAGTCAGCCCTTAAAAAAGGGCGCGATTTGCCTCAGTGGTTCTTAGATGAACCACATCTTTATCCAGGCGACGTATTTTACTTAAAAGCATTTTTTGATTTAAGTACGTGTCGGCAAAGTGGTATGGGATTGGGACCGATACCTTGGCATATAATAGTACAGTATGCTAAGTTTTACCAGCTGGAAGAAGATGTGACTGAGGCATTTATCGACGTAATACGAGAGATGGACACTGCTTTTCTAGAGAAGAATCAACCTCAAGATAAGCCTAAACCAATAACTGGTTCTAAGAACAAAGTCAGGAGAAGACATGGCTGATTTTAATATAAGAGTTATAGTCGATACCTCGCAGGTTCAAGTAGGAACAAGAAGGGTTGAGAATTCTCTTGATCGAGTTAATAGAAGCGCCGATAGACTCAGAAACACAATAGGCCGCGTTTTCACATTCGCGGCTTTTTCAGCTGGTGTCGTTCAGCTGCTTCAAGTCGCAGACGCGTTCACTCAACTTCAAAACAGAATTAAGCAGGTCACAACATCTGAGGTACAACTGACCGCAGTAACCAACGAATTATTTAGAGTATCACAATTAACCAGGGCCAGTTTTCAGACGACTGCAGAATTATTCACTCGTGTCTCACTGGCGACAACCGAATTAGGTCTCACCCAACGAGAGACAATTAAATTTACCGAGTCTCTTAATAAAGCTGTTATACTATCAGGAGCTAGCGCGCAAGAGGCTAATAACGGCCTCATTCAATTATCTCAAGGTCTAGCGTCAGGCGTAGTACGTGGAGATGAGCTACGGTCCATTCTGGAGCAACTACCTGCCGTCGCGGACGTTATTTCTAAACAACTAGGAATTACTCGCGGAGCTTTAAGACAATTTGGTGAACAGGGAAAAATTACTGCTGAGGTGGTAATAGAAGCATTTAGAAATTCCGCTGATGAACTCACTGAACAATTTGCCAAGACTATTCCAACACTAGCACAAGCCTTTGTAGTACTTAGTGGTGCGGCAGTAAAAGCATTTGGTGAGTTTGGTAAAGCCACAGGAATAACTAGCGCTCTCGCTCAAGCGATGATTTTCTTAGCAAATAACATAGAAGTTATAGTAAAGTTATTAGAAGTGCTAACTGTAGTTCTTGGTGTAAGACTCGCTGTTGCGGGATTTGGAGTTGCCACTAGAGCGGTTCAAGCATTTACTCTAGCATTAGCTGCTAATCCAATTGGATTTATTCTTACAGCAATAGTAGCAACAGTCGCGGCTCTTGTTGCATTTAGGAATGAGATTAAATTATCATCTGACGGACTTGCCACACTCGCTGATTTAGGTACAGTGGTATTTGATACAGTGAGTGAGGCATTTAAAGGATTCTCAGAGTTATTCACTGATGAGTTTAAGATAGTAAGTGAGGTCCTAGATGAGTTTTTCGGCGATTTTGATTTCTCTCTAAGAGGAGCACTAAATTTATTTGCCAGATTTGCAGATGCTATTGTTGGTATTTGGCTCGGAGTATTTAACGCAATAAAAGAAGTATTCAAAGGGTTGCCTGACGCGTTAGAAGAAATATTTACAGATGCAATTAATGGGGTTGTTGGTATAGTAGAAGATGGTATTAATACTATTATAGAAGCAATTAATGTTGTTTCAGATTTCGCAGGACTTGATACGATTGCCGGAGTAGAGTTAGACAGAATAGCGCAAGGTGCTGGCGGAGCATCCCGTGAATTAGGTAATGCAATAGCAGATGGATTTACAGAAGGTCTCGACTTTAGACTCGTTCAGGAAGGCGTAAACGTTTTATTTGACAAAGCAGAGGAAGTTGCTCGTAAGCGTATTCTAGCAGAACGTCAAAGACAAATTGCTGAAGCGGCATCTCTAGAACAAGCAAGAGGAGGCGAGGGACCAGTAGTAAGAGGTCAAGTCCGGGCTGTATTGGACGATTTAGCCAAACAAGCAAACCTATTAAGACTATCTAGTAACGAACGCGAGATTCAAAATGAACTCCTTAAGATAGAGCAACAATTGAAATTAAAATTAAATGAGACTGAGAAACAGTTACTAGAGCGAGCGTTAGAACTTAATCAGGAACTTAAACTTCAATCAGAAGTACTCGAGAGTATTAAAGGTCCGCAAAATGAACTCATAGACCAACAAGAAGCATTGAATGCCTTGTACTCTGATGGAAGAATAACTCTACAAGAGTTCAACAATGAGATGCTTAATCTAAGACTTCAGCAAGCTGAGTTGAATATTGAGTTAGGTGAGGGTACTTTCTTCGACGGTTTCTTATTAGGTATTGAGAGAATGATTCAGTCTGTCAGAAACTTTACGGCAGAAGCTGGTATGTTATTTGGCGATTTTTTCCAGTCGTCATCTGAGGGATTTGCGAGTGCTATAGCTGACTCAATCATATTTGGAAAGAGTTTCACTGAGACAATTGGAAATGCAGCGCGATCCGCACTAGCTGATTTGTTAGGGGGACTGATAAAACTCGGAATTCAGTATGTAATAAACGCTAGTCTCGGTGAAGCCGCGTCATCCGCTGCGACAGCAGCAAGCTTAGCACAAGCCGGTGCGGTAGCAGCTGCGTGGGCAACTCCAGCGGCCTTAACATCTCTCGCGTCATTCGGAGCTAACTCAGCTCCTGCAGCTGCCGGTATCGCGTCAACTGTCGCGCTCGCTAATGCGTTATCATTAACAGGAATCGGCGGATTCGCGAACGGCGGTTTCGTATCTGGTCCAGGTACAGCTAGGTCTGATAGTATTCCAGCGGTGTTAAGTAACGGAGAGTTTGTAGTTAACGCACAAGCAACCTCTAGATTTAGACCTATATTAGAGCAGATAAATAATCCTAAACAATTCCAAAGTGGTGGAATGGTTGATGCTAATGGAACAAGTGCTCAGACTCCTCAAGCAGCAGGAAATGGACAGCGAGATAGTACACCCATAAATATAATTAATGTCATGGATCCAAGTGTAGTTCAAGATTTCATGGCAAGTTCTGCGGGCGAAGAAGTTATAGTTAATACTATTGAGAGAAACGCGAGCTCAGTACAACAGATTTTAAATAACAATTGATCGAGGAACAACTATATGTCTATGCAAAGATCCGTCGGAACAACCGTTGGACCAGGAACTAATACCGTCGCAGATGCCACAAGTAACTTTGACGCGCTTGATAAACTTAAGGATTTTCTCACGGGAGTAACCGCGGGAAATCCAGTAGCATTACCTGTAATTGAGAGATGGACAGTTCTTAAAGACGACGTTATCACAGCTCCGACTCCGTCTGTAAGTGGTAACCGTGAACTCTATCTTAGAGGTCCTGGATTATCTGGAACAGATGCTATTTTTGTGAATATCAAAGCACTTGATAGTATATCCTCAAATGTCTTTCAGTGGAAGATATCAATGGCCACAGGATTCGATGGTGGACAAACTTTTGACAACCAACCAGGAGCCACTCCTTTTGCAAGTTGGTTGACGTTAGATAGATTTCCGGCGGGAATGCCATTTTGGTTCATTGCGAGTGGTAGAAGATTCATATGTATATTTAAGGTCGTGACTACATATGTCGCTTGTTATGCCGGATGGTATCTTCCTTACGCGACTCCTACAGAATTTCCTTATCCAGGATATTTAGGAGGTAATACGTCAGAGTTTGGTAATAGAGTTGACACTACTAACTATGAGATGGGTAATTTTTATGACGCTCCTGTTAAAGATTTTAATGAGGCCACAGGATCGTTAAGACATAGAGACGGCACCTGGAAAAGTGTCGGTAGTTATAATTCGAGTACAGGAGCCATAAGACCAAGTTCGGTAACGCAAGTTAATGCATTTATTCAACCATTTGATTGGCGGAGAAGTGCCATTACTCCAGAGTATTTTCTTATTAATAATGCCGATGGTTCATACCCCGTATTTCCCACTGTATTATATACTGAACAATCTGGCGGTAATGTCTACGGAGAGTTAGATGGAGTGTGTTATACTCCTAGTAGAGGTAACTCTACTGAAAGCACGATTACAATTGGTTCAGATGTGTATCTTGTAATTGATAATGTCTATCGCGCTACTGAAGCCTACGTGGCAATTTTATTAAAATAGGAGAGTCGCATGGCCAAACAAACCGCTACAAATTTAACGAGTATAGATGCAATTATATCTGCTTTTGTTACTTTCGCAGCAGCAAATGCTGGTTTTACAAATAATGGAACAGTAGTAATAGGCTCAGATACTTTATACAGATTATCTAGAACTACTGCTACAATTACGACTCATTGGGGTTTTAGAAACGAGACTATTGTTCAGACATCTAGATCCGATAATGGAATAACTTCTAGAATGATGACTGTTTTACCTACTGCTGCTAATTGGGATACTGTCTCACTTGGTCAACGTAAAAAATCACGTACTGGATTTTTTGATTTAATTCCTAATTATCCGTCGTATACATTTTATGCAGACGGAACTAATGCATACGCTGTTATTGAGGTGAGGACTAATCTTTTTACGTACTTATGTATTGGAAATATAACAAAGATAGGTACATTTACTGGGGGAGCTTTTCTTCAGGCAACAGATGACCTTCAATCAGTGGGTGTTTGGGAAGGATATCAACAGGTTGGCGGTAACTCACCGCGTAATAATAATGCTTTATTTTCAACCAGAGGTGTAACTAGTGCTTTTCTTTATGCAAACTACGTAAGACACCATACTACAGGTGGTACTCTAGATTTTATGAGATTTGGAGGTCAAGATAGTCTAGGGGACCAAAATTTCGGATGTGGATCTCTCCCTCCTATGGCCGGTAGTATCGGTAATTTTGTCTCTATAGTTGATGTTAACGATTGCCAGTTGAATTATTGGGCTAGACCATTTCACGCTGCTCCTAGTCCCACGACATTAAGATCTCCAATATTTGTTCCTTATGTTTTTAGACAAGACTCAGCTACACTTAGAGCAAGATGTATTGGATTTGTTGAAAATTTTGGAGCTGTGAATATGTCGTCTTTAAACCCTAAAGATTTGGTTAACACAGATTGGAGAGTATTTCCTCTAGGACAAAAATCTGGAGATAATACTGTCGGACCGGTTACAGGTATATACGGATATGCCTTTAAAGAGATTCCATAATGGCTGCTTTTACGGGTTTTAAACTTGTCGCAAATCGCGGAGATGCTGCCTCGCCTGACACTGCGATTCGTCAGGCGTTTTATAACGCTGTAGTCTTTAATGATCCTAATGGTAATGCAGTAAATCAAGGAAAAGCAGGTTTTTTCGGTGCAAAAAGCGCAACCACATTAATTTCTGTTAAGTCAGCTAATAAAACAGGTCAAAAACTTCAAGGATACGCGGATATATTCTATAATAGAATGCTAATAACTCCTAATCCTCTTAATGTTGGTAATATAACTGCTGATGTAGTTAGAACACTAAAAGTATTTAATGCATTTTTCACGTCAAAGACTCTTAACAGCATCACCTCTAATAACTTAGATGGGATTATACTAACAGGTCCTACTACGCCTCTAGCACTTTCGAGTTTACAAGAAGTCGATTATATCTTAAACATATCTGTTAGTGAGGGACCTCCAACTATAGATGGAAATTATTTATTTGACTTTGAAGTTGGTGTTAATGATATTACTGTTGATGTAACAGGCTCTAGAGTTTTAACATTGCCGCATTTATTTCAACCAGGACTTCAGGAATTAATAAATTTTAGTACTAAGATAATAACTTCTAATAACGGAAAAGAACAGCGAATGAAACTTAGAAGTTCTCCTAGACAAGAGTTTGTGCTTGACATCGCGATCACTCCTGGAGAGATTCCCGAGTTAGACTTATTATTATATGAGTGGAGAGCTAATAACTTCGCTCTTCCAATATCTTCTGAGTCTAGATTTTTAATTTCTCCGACGTCTACTTCTAGCCCTAACATCGCCGTCAACACTGAGTTCGCTGATTTTAGAGTTGGAGGTCTAGCTGTGATATACGCAGACCCTCAAGATTTTGAGTTAGTTGAGATTGTCTCACTCACAACTAATGAGATTGTAGCTAACAGTAACATATCAAAGATATATGGGACAAGCGCTTTAGTTATGCCTGTTAGAATAACTATATTAAGAGGTAATCCAGTTAGAAGTACTGACGGAAAGCAACAAAGACTAAAAGCAACTTTTCAGTCAATAGAGAATATTACTCTGCCCACTAGTCCCTCAGTACAACAGTACAAGAGTCTTGATGTATTCTTAGACGAACCGTTAACTATTAACGGATTTGCTCCTGATAGCTATAATAAGAGAGTCGACATAATAGACTATGGTACCGGAGTCTTGGATACATTTTCTCCTTGGTTAAAGACAAAGACTCAAAGAAATTTCGGATTACAATTTGATGACGCAGAACAATCTTGGACTTTTAGACTTTGGTTACATAGAAGAGAAGGTAGACTTCGCCCCTTTTGGATGCCGACATTTGAGAGTGATTTTACCTTGATTACAGTAGGACTATTGGACATACAGCTTCAAGTCGTGAATGAGGGACAGAACACGTTATCTACTGAGCGAAATGATTTAGCCATAAGAGACACCAACGGAACTTGGTTGTTTAGAGAAATAATCTCAATTATTCCTTCAGGAAATGATTTACTTGTGACTGTTGATACTTCTATTGGTATACAATCTGACACAGTTGATTTAATATCTTTCATGGGAAGAAAAAGACTTTTCTCCGACAGAGTAGGAATAACTTGGACAGGTAATAATACTGGACGAAGTTCAGTTCCAATGATTGAGATAAATAACTAGGAGATATACATGACCTTTGGTCCCATCGAAGTTTCTGAATTTTTTCAACCTTTGGAACTCTATCATTTTAATCGTGGAGTAATGGACTGGTTTTTTACGTCTGCGGACACTGATATAACATTTGAGACAAATTTATACGAGGCTGTTCCAATTAAAAGAAGTAAAATTATATCGACTCAAGATTTAGGAAAAACAGGTTTAAAATTAACTATGAGTAGACGAGTCTCATTTTTAGACCAATTTATCGCTACATCTCCGACGGACGTTATAACTCTGACAGTGACTAGAATTCATTCAGGGGATACTGATAAGGCCATTGTCTGGAGAGGAAGAGTTATTAATGTTAAATTTAAAGAGAATGAGTCAGAGGTAAGTTGTCAACCTATATTTAGCTCATTAAAACGTCCTGGTCTAAGACGAGTATATCAACTTAACTGTCCTCATGTTTTATATGGAAATGAGTGTACTCTAATAAAAACAAATTTTGATATAGCTGCCACTTTGAGTGCTGTATCTGGAAATATATTAACAAGTACTTCTTTCATAGTTAGTATTAACGCAACCTTTGATGCCGATCATTTTGTCGGAGGATTCGTTGAGTTTGATAATGCTGGACTTATCGATAAAAGATTTATTACAGAACATAACAATAGTGCGGGAACAATAACTTTAAATCTTCCATTTGGGAGTGAGGTGATTGTAGGAAGTAGCGTGACAGCTTTTCCAGGATGCAGACACACAACAAGTGTATGCTCAGGTAAGTTTAGCAATATCGCTAACTACGGTGGATTTCCATTTATTCCTCAGAAAAATCCGATGGACGGCACACCTGTTTTTTAGGAGAAATTTATGTCTTATTTAATTTATGCTCTTATTGTCGTTATAGTTGCAGTTGCTTTGCAGCCAAAACCTCCTGGAGTAAAACCCGCCTCACTCAGTGAGATAGATGTTCCTACTGCACAACAAGGCAGACCTATACCAAAAGTGTTCGGAACTTATGTCGTTCAAAGTCCTAATATTGTTTGGTACGGAGATTTAGGATATAACAAAGTAACTAAGAGCGGCGGAAAATGAATAATGTCACTATGGCAGATGCGAGAGCTTCTGTTCCTGGAAATAAAGCGACGTATTGTTCGAGAGGAGTTCGTTTATTTTTTCAGAAATATAATTTGAACTTTAGTGATTTTCTGAGAAATGGAATAGACGAAGAACTATTAATTGCGACAAATGATTCAATGGCGCTAAAAGTGGTGGAGGTGGCTCGTGGGCGGCGGCAGTAGTCAGACGATAGGATATAGATATTTTATGGGATTACACATGGCTATAAGTCATGGCCCTGTAGATAGTGTCAACCGAATATATGTAGGAAAAAGAATATTAAGTCCTACTATTCTTGGTGGAGGCTTAACTGTTCCTATAATAGCGAATAGCACAACCACTTTTATAGACCCTGCTTTGCTTGGTGGTTCTGAGAAAGAAGGTGGTATTGTCGCGGATATTGACTGGGAATTTGGAGGTTCCTCTCAAACTGTTAATACTTATCTGTCTAGTCAATTTGGAGCTGGAGTTACTCCTGCATTTAGGGGAGTGACGTGCGCTGTATTTAGAAAAACTGCTGCGGCTGTAGGTGGAGCTTTCATTAGTCCATCAGGCGGTGGATATCTAACTGCAATGACTCCTTATCCAAAGCCTTGGGCTTTTGAGGTCACTGATATTCCTGGTGGAACATTTAACATCACTAAACAAAAAATTAATCCAGTTAGTTTCGGAGGAGTTGATATAAGTTCTGCGAACGGCGGACATATAATACACGATGCACTAACTAATACAGACTGGGGATTAGGATATCCTGAGGCAGAATTAGACTCAGCTTCTTTTACGACAGCGACTGATACTCTACATGCCGAAGGTTTTGGACTATCTCTTGTCTATACGAATCAGAGTACGATGGAAGAATTTATACAGCAGATTCTAACTCATATTAATGGAGTGTTATATCCTGACAGACAAACCGGTAAATTTAAACTTGTATTAATTAGGGATGATTTTACTGCTGCGACTCTTCCTATCTTTAACGAGACTAATATCGCTGCTTTACAATCTTTTGAGAGACCAGCATTTGCAGAAATGGTTAATGAGATAGTAATTAAATATCGTAAGAGAGGAGACTTAGAAGATAAGTCTATATCCTCTCAAGACTTAGCGTCAATTCAGGCTCAAGAAGGAATAGTCTCACAGACTTCTGAATTTCCAGGAATCGATAGCGATGATATTGCTGGTATAGTAGCAGCTCGTGAATTAAAACAATTGTCTACTCCTCTAGCTAAAGTAAGATTCGTCGCTAATAGAGAGGCGTGGGATGTTAATCCAGGAGATGTCGTTAAATTCAGTTGGACTGTTCTTGGAATTAGTGAGATAATAGTTAGAGTAATCTCTGTTGACTATGGAAGTCTAGAGAATGGTCTTGTGGGAGTAGATGCAATAGAAGATGTATTTGGTCTTCCAATTAACGAGTTTACTACTCCATCAGATACTGGATGGGCAGATGAGATAGCGCCTCCGGTTGCGGCTAATAACGCGGTAATAACAGAATTTCCGTTCTTTATTATTCAGACAACTCTACCTTTCGACATAACAAGTGTTCTAGATAGCGATGACGCATTCTTACAATCTTCGACAGAGCCGCCTACCTCAACAACATTTAATATGAGATTAAATACTAGAATTGGTGCAAATGATTTTGTTGAAGTTGCGACAGGAATACCTACTCCTACCGCTCAACTCGTATCAACTCTAGATAGGGCGACTAAAACCAGCATATCAATTGATACTATTTTGGGGAATGTAGGAGCTGTTGAGGTTGGCTCATTCGCTTATATCGGAAATGAAGTAGTTAGAGTTGACTTAGTTAATTTAACTACTAATGTTGTAAATCTTGGTCGCGGATATATGGATACAGTGCCTCTATCACACGCTGCTAATTCCGTTATATTTTTTGCTGACGGTAATAGTGTTGCAGACCCTACATTATATACTACAGGCGATTCTGTAGACTCAAAAGTTCAGACTCAAACAAGCGTAGGAATTCTACCACTAGCAAGTGCTCCAACTATAAATCATTTAATGACGGGAAGACAAAATAAACCTTATAACGCCGCTCAAATTAAAATCGCTGGATTATTTTTTCCTGCAACACTCATTGATCAAATTTCAGTTCTTGTAACTTGGACTCATCAGGATAGAACTCAACAACTTGTAGTTGGCGGTAGCGATTGGTTCGAGACATCTTTAGGTGCTCCTGAGGCTGGTGTTACTTATACAGTTCGATATTTTAATAATACAACGGCCACATTGCTAAACACTGACTCTGGAATAACAGGAACATCATCATCATTTACGCCTAACATAGCCGTCTCATCTACCATTACAATGCGAGTAGAAGTCGAAGCTGTGAGAGATACTTTTGTGAGTGAATTTTTGTTTAGTCATATCTTCAGTTACACCAGACCTCTAGGCGTAAGAGCGTTAGAGAACGGAGATATAAGAGTATTAGAAAACGCTGATAGAAGAGTATTGGACTAATTTAGGAGAAACATAAATGGCAGATATTACATTAACACAATTAATCACTTCAAATCCGGTTACTACGGCTCTTAGTGGCGAAGAACCGATTGAGACCGTAGTCTCTAGTACAAGTGAGGCCGCGAGATTAAGACAATTAAGTACGACTCCTATTGTTCCACAAACAGGAACGTCATATACTTTGGCTCTAACCGATCAAGGTAAATTGACGACTATGTCGAATTCCGTATCGAATTCTGTGACTGTACCAACCAACGCAACCGTGGCCTTTCCAATAGGAACTACTTTACTGGTTGGACAAATTGGAACGGGTCAAACTTCTATAGTCGCCGCGGGCGGAGTCTCAATACAGAAAAAAGCTTCTGCTAGTCTTAATCTATCAGAACAATTTGCTCGTGTGGTGCTTCATAAAATTGGCACCAATACTTGGCATCTAACAGGGGAGTTGACGCCACTATGATTATGATTGACGCCGCAATTCAAGGTCTCCTCTCAGCATCAGGTTCTGGCGCGGGAACTGCATTCTCTCCTGTGCCTTACGCTGTATTTGTCAATCAATCATGGCAATCTCATATACTGCTAGATGCAGGATTACATGATATTAGCGCAAACAAATTTACTCTCGCTCATAAAAGCACGGATAATGGAGTGACTTATACTCTCACTAATGAAGATACAGCATTCGGTATAACGACTTCAGTGGCAAGAATTCACAGATTTGCCGAGATAGATATAACGGGAAATGCTATTATCGCTTATACAAGTGGCATATTCGTTAATTATAAAGATGGAGCTGCTAATTGGGTGGCTTTAAGTCTATCAAGTATTCCAGGCGGGGCTATTGGAGGAGGTTCATTAACTTCTATTACTTTTGACGACGCGAATAATCTTTTTGTTGTTAATAAAAGTAATGGCACAGATATAAACACGACTGCTGATTTTATTGCTTGGAATAATCCAGCTGGTGGAATACTAAACCCAATTAACAACGTTCATAAACTAACAGTTTCTACTATTCATCATGTCGCAGCTAATTACTATGCATATGGGACTGGTCAAGTATCTGGTAATCCAGAAATTTGGCAATCAACCGACTTATTTAATTGGAGTATATCATCTGCAACTTTAAGCGGAAGTCCATTTGGAACTAACACGTTATTAGAAGGTTTAATTATAAGTGGTGCTTTTTTCAATATATCATGGTTTAATGGTAGATTCATTGTTCATGGTTTTACACAAACCGCTACTCCCGCAGATCGAGTACTGCATATTTTTTCTAGTATTGACGGTTTTAATTGGACAGAAGCATCGTCTGGTCCTATAAATCCAGACCCATCTGTAGGCGGTCAACAAGGAGAGAATATATTTGTAACTTCTTCTGCGATAGAAATTTTGACTAACTCGCATGTAATGAGGTCTACTAACGGAACAACTTGGACTGCGTCATTGATAGAAAGTAATCTAAATTTAACGACAACTCCCGCATCTAATTTGCAAGCAGCTCAAGCAAAAGGTCATAAAGTTCGTCCTAGTACTTCTGAAGCTCCGGATCATATAGCTATAATGAATGTAGATACTTTGCAAGGTGATGGTAAGTTATTACATCTAACCCAGACAAATGCTACTCCTACTCTAGGTTATCCTGCAGGAGTACCGACTGGATCTGACGTTGAGTTTATTCAAGACGACTTCAATGTGGACCAAATAATCGATCAAGGTTTTACCTTAAAGAATTCTACTGCTCAAAATTTAATTGCCAGAAATAGCGGAACTCGATATTTTGAGATAACAGTATTTGCTTCTAGTAACAACATGAAGATGGGATTACAAATGTTAGGGACTACTAATTACAACGGTTCTGATAAAACTTTTGTACGAATAACTCGTGATTTAGTTGAGACCAGTACTGGAAATACTGTGGTAGCATATATTCCATCTCCAAGTCAGGTTATTGGATTTATATTTAATTTTACGGCTAGCACCATTGAGATAAGAGTTAATAATGTTGCAGTGCATACAGCAACTAGTATAGAGAATGCTCGTTCATGGGTTATCGAGTGCGCAGCGGTTAGTAATAGCAGAACTTTCCTTAATACAGGTCGCACTGCTTTTGTTCATACTGTCGCTGGCACAGTGGCATGGAATAGTTAATAGGAGAAAATTATGAAAGATAGAAATGGTAATAAATCTTCTTGGCGTGTACGAAGAAAATTCATGTTTATTGTAAGCGGATTTTGTATGGCTATCATTTTCTTTATTTTATACTCTGGAATTGATACCAAACCAGCAGAATCAGCGATGACTATGTCTTTTGTGTGTCTAGCCAGTATAGTAAGTTCTTATGTATTCGGAGCTACTTGGGAAGATATATCTAAAAACAAGTCAAATGAGACAAATTATCCTGATATAAACTAAGGTTATTGGTTTTATAGTATCTCATATTGTTATATAATTGAATTGATTGTATTCGCAATCTTTTTAATAACATATTTGGAGTAAAATAAATGTCACAAGAACTAATTGACAAAATAGCTACGCACATCCGTAAGCTAGAAGATAACTTGGAAATTGTAAATAAGACGATTCGTCTTGATGATGCCCAGGGAGCCGCCAAACGAGCTTTACGACTCGCTCGCCACGAAACTAAGTGTCTTCATATTTGTCTCAATCAAGCACTTGATATTTCGGGAGATACAGTATCTGACGGTCCTGTCGTTTATAGCGGAGGTCAACCAAAACCTGATAATCCTTCTAAAAGCGAAGCATAATTAAAATTTAATAGAAGGAGGTTTCTCATGACTTTACTATACATATTTGGACTACTAGCTTTTGCTTCGTTTATTATGCCCCTAGCGGCAAAAACTTGTACGTTATGGAAGTTAGGATTAACCTTCTTCTGTAACTGGATATTATCAACTCTTATAAATTTTAGTGTAGATGTCTTAGCTTACAAGGCATCGTTATACAGTACCATAGATTTTATCTCTGTTATCGTTTGCGCTGAAGTCTATTTTAAATATAAATGTAAGACTAGTCTCGCCACATGTCTTATCTTTATTGGAATGACTATAATTCATTTCTCAGCTGTATTCTTTGAGATGAAAGGATGGCTTCATCCATTACTTAATATCTTATTTGTATCCCAAGCTTTAACTCTAATAACTGTATCTGTTAGAAGAATAGTTCGCAGAAATAGAAGACGAGTTAGTATTAATCCTAGGGGTATAGAGAGAAGAAGACGCGAATATCTCACTAAGAGACGATATCAACAAGCGGATAAAGTCGATTATGTTTAGATACGCGAAAATAGCAGGATTAGTGTCAATAGGTCTTTTTGTTATGTTTGCCTATAGCCACTATACCTCTATGCTAAATGAACGAGATAATTTATTATTAAAGAATAAGAATCTAGATTTAGCTTTAAAGTCAGAACAAGCAGTCAATACTCAATTTAAAGGAGCTATTACTGAATGGAAAGACTCTAACAGAGCAATTTTAGAAGCAGCTAGTGAGTTAAGACAAGTTTCTATAAACGCTAACAGAGAGGTTAGAAAACTAAATGGTATATTCTCAAAACATAACATTGAAAGGCTTGCCAGCAAAAAACCTGGTCTTATTGAGACTCGGCTTAATAATGGCACTGCTGATATTTTCAGGTTGTTCGAGTGTTCCTCCGGTTCAACAGATAAAAGTTGTTCCGGAGAAAATTGATAGACCTAAATCTTGTTACGCTATTCCTAGACCTACTTCAATAGACGCCAAAGAAGTTAAATGGATTGTTGTAACTCCTAAAACATATAAAAATCAAGTTTTATTTGCTTTAACACCAAATGACTACGAAGACTTAGCAGAAAATCAGGCTGAGTTCCTTAGATGGATACGCGAAGCAATGTGGAGATTAAAAGAATACGAAAAGCAAGCCTACGGAGAAGACAATGACTGAAAGTAATGAAGAAGTTAAAAACGCAGATACAGAAACAATGGTATATATGAAAGAACGCGATCTTAAAGGAATTATGCGACAGACTGTCCATGATACTCTAACTTCGCTAGGAATCGAACATAACGAACCATTCGAAATGCAAAAGGATATGCAACATCTTAGAGAACAGCGAGTAAACACAGAGGAATTTAAGAGGAAAGCAGGTAAGACTATGGTGGGCTTTGCCGTCGTGTCTTTACTCGGTGCTGTATCTCTAGCTTTAAAAGAGTACTTTAAAAACTGAGGTAAACCACATGTATAAACTGAGCCGAATTTCAAAAGAAAAGTTATCAACTGTTAGAAAAGAAATGTCAATGGTAGTAAATCTTGCAATCAGTATAACTGAGACAGATTTCACAGTCTTAGAAGGTCATAGAGACACTGAACGACAATTCACACTCTGGCAGAAAAGAGCAAGTAAGTTAAATGGCGCAGAAAAAGGAAGTTTTATTAATGGATATCCTGGAACTGGAATGAGTTATCATCAACTTAAAGCCGCCGTCGATCTTGGAGCTTATATTGATAATCGAGTAAGTTGGGACTTTGGACCTTATTACGACGTCGCGAGAGCAATGCGAACTGCGTCTATCGAACTTAATATACCAATTATATGGGGAGCTGTCTGGGATCAACATCTCGATGACTTGTCTGATAGTCTGGAGTATGAGGTTGCGGAGTATACCAATAGACGTACCAAGAGAGGAAAGAAAGTCTTCTTAGACGGTCCTCACTTTCAATTAGCTGATTTGAAGTAGAAATCGCTTACAGATTTATATACAGATTGAATAGAAAGAAAATTGTAATAGGTTATGATAGGCTAGACAGAAAACGCGATACGGATGAGCTCTAGAGTCCGTATCGCTGATTAAATTTTAATCAAGTTTCAAAATAACTATTCAGAAATTGTCTTGATAACCAAATTCTTCCTGAACGTTCCCATAACTTCTGAGACCCTGAGTGCGGGTACTCTTTTCTAAAGATTATTCTCTTACACGAAGTATTCAGTAGTAACTTAATACAATGAATGCAAGGAGAGTCTGTGCAGTATACTGTATGAATCTTATAGACGTCACGGCATTGAAGTAAAGCATTTTGTTCTGCGTGAATCGCCTCACATAACTCTAAACCTTCACCTGACTTACACTTCGCTCCAGGACACGGTCTACTAGTACAATGCGTCTGATCCTTAGCAACTCCGTTATATCCAGTAGCTAATACATGACCCATTTCATTAACAAGAACGCATCCAACTTTACGTCGGGCGCAAGTTCCTCGTTCAGATACTAAATCAGCCATCTGCATGAAATAATTTTCTTTAGTTGGTCTCATAAGTCCTGTCCTTACACTCTTCAAGAATGCCAACTATATCTTCCATGCTGTCACACGCCTCGATAACTTCTGAGAATGATATTGGAGGTGGAGTTAAAATAGATTCATTACTAACTATCTTTCTAGCTTTATCAAAATCTTTCGCATAGAGATGTTGACTTCCAGTAGTTAGATGCAATGTTCCTAGTTCAACCTTTTCAAAAGAATCTGAAATCATATTATATTCTGCGGCTATACAAGCTGAAATACAGCTAAAATTAAACACATCATAAATAAATCCTATCCATGCATCTGAAGAACGCATTGTCGCGATACAATCTAGCTTATTATTTCTAATAACGAACTGAAGAGATAATGTGCAAGGAATATCTCTACTCTTTCGAGGATTTCGCTCCCAGATAGTCATGATTGATTGTCTTGAATTTGGGTCGTTAATTAAGCACTCGACGCAATAGTCAACTTGTTGAATAATTTTAGGACCATAAGCTCCTCTAAATGTTCTACCATCATCGCTAAATCTATCGATTGATGGGGCGTAAGGTCTAATGGACTGAACATCGTTGCGACCATCTAATATCCACCAAGCTTCTGCGAACATAAAATTATAACCTACATTACGTTCTTTAATTAATATAATTGGATGGTTCATATCAACTCTAGAAGTACGACATATAGTTTCTTTAGTTTTTATTCCTCTCGGCGATGTGTCTTCTCCATATTCAAGAAGATATGTCAATAAATTTCTCCAAACGACATTAACATTCATCTTTTTTTCCTCGTAATCGCTCAGTTAAATTAACCGTTAACTGAATGTAATTTGGGTCTGTGAACATATCATAGAGTAGAGCATTTTTCATATGAGATATCGCACCTTCTTTTTCAGGCCAATACCTACCTATGAAATTAGTCTTGTTGTCTTTTGTATTTATCTTATACTCCCCTTGACCAAAGATAAAACCATGAAATGCCATAAAGCACTCATCCATAGTGCTGTACATCTCCTCTCTACTCTCTTTCAACTTATCGAAATGTGCGGAGTAAGCGTCAATTGAGGTTGCAAAATACGGAATACAGAAGATATATTGAGCGTTATTTTCGTTAAGTAGATTATAGCACTGTTCAGCTAAGTCTGGAAAGTTAGTTCCGCCTCTAAATACTTCAGAATAAACAAACTCACTTATCCAAGACCTATCAAGAATAACAAGTTGGTCTTTAGAGTGAGCTATAGCAGTATGGATATTACCGAGTAAATACTTATCCATTCCTTTTTCTAACTCAGGAGACCAGGTGGCATGAATATACTTTGCATTATAGTCATCGACTAACTTTGCTGCGAGAGTAGTCTTACCGGTTCCATCCGGACCCTCAAGTACAATAATTCCAGTAGGACGCTCCACTAAGTCTAGCAGTACAGGCGGTTTCCATCCCTCAGGTTTGATTAAGTCAATGGCAAATCCGCGCTTAGAGCGATCTCCAGTAACCGCGAGTTCTTTCTTCATATTGGCATTCATCACTCTCCTATATCCCTCGTCAACAGGAAATCCTTGACGTTCGGCAGTACCTAAATTGAATATATTCATGTCAAGTAATGCATCGAACTGCTGCTCTAATACTTCTGGAGTGTGAATATCTTCTCTTAACTCGTATTGACCAAGAGTTTGTAGAAAATTATCTCTTAGAGCGTTAATATCTATGTTTCCAAACTCAAAGGTAGCTTCTGTATACTCCCATATCTCTTCGATCATACAACCTATTCGAAATAGATATTCTTCTTTAGACAATGGTCTAGGAAAACCATCATGATTAATACCAAATTTAGTGTGAATCTTTTTAAGATAGTCAAAATAACTCATTTTAGTCTCTCCAATTTAAAGCACTGGCGGTCCACGGACATTCTTTGGCAATTTGTTCTCTTGCCTCATATGCAATCTGTTGAATTTCTTTTTGGGCGTGCGGGCTACAACGTTGCTCGAAGAAATGAATCCAACTACGTAACGTACCGTGCATAATGATTGTCGTTTGAGTTGTTAGTGGTAAAACCATACGAGCGCATTCTTTGGCGACTCCTTTTTTCAGTAGTATGTCATATGCTTCTCGAGATATATCTAAAGCCGCATTTAATACTTTATTTAACTCCTCGTCAGTCACTTCGTTAGTTGAACTTTGACGATTCTTCTCTGCCTGATAGCGAAGTTGAACTGGTTCCATATCTGTTACTTCCGCATAACGTTGACTGAACTCCTGGAAACTGAATGAACGATGACGAAGCATCTGTTGAGCGATTGCACGTGATGTCTCAATTTCAATTCCAATAGATATCATCTCGAATGGAGACCAATGTTTATGGTCAATAAGAAATTTAAGAAGTTTTGGTGCTGTCTCATTATTGATTCGATTTTCTGAACTTAGTCTAGCTGCGTAAATCATGTATTCTTCTGGATTCATCGTTGTGTCATGTCCAGACTCAGCCTCAACTTCTATGATGGGCTGAGTAATACAATTTAACGTTACTTTCATTTTTATCTCCTATTGAATTTTTTCTAAATAACAAGCTTCTGTTGAAACGTACTGATTTGTTGGTTCGCCGTCCTCTAATATTTCTATTATTAGGCAAGCGCCATCATCAGGTCTAGAACAAATTACAACACATTCTCCGTTGTATCTATCAATATAGACCGTATCTAGCTTATCTAAACTAACTGGGACAACATCTTGTAATTCCATTTCTATCTCCTATTGTATATTGCTTTCTTTTAATTCGATTTCTTTAAAATATTCACTTTCTTCGTGAACGCAGACGTGGGTGATATTTCGTGCAGCTTCAGGATATTTTGGTGATAAGAAGCACCCGAGTATTTCATTTCCATAGAACTGTCCGAGCGTTTTGTGAAGCAGGATTTCTTTTTTCGTGGCAATTTTAGTGATATCGTTCCAGTTAGCGAATGTTCCGAATTGCTCGATAATTTTGAATCCAGCTTTGTGGAGTTCTTTTTCAATTTCTTCTTTCCTTAGTTCATTAATATGGTTCTTAGCCATTTTATATCTATCTGAATAGACTGGCATACTGAACACTAATTTTCCGTGCCTTGACAGACATTTCTTAAACCCCTTAAGCATTTTACGACCATGCTTCATTTGCATGTGCTCGAACACTTCAAAATTAACTATGAGATCAAACTTATCAAACTTTTTAATTATTCGTCGATAACTCTTAATAAAGTTAAACTCGTCAAGAGTATTAAAGTTCTTGCGAGTAACCGGGTCTTTAATCTTATTCAAGTCACAACCGACGTAGAGTTGAGGAACTGAGCTTGGATTAGCTCCACCTAATGATCTTGCAAATGGCATCTCTTGTCCACAACCCACATCAAGTACTTTTGTTTTTCTCGTAACAAATCTACTCGCGAAGCCCCATCTAAAGATATGCCCTAGATAGTCTTTATGAGGTTGATATTGAAATTGAGCGAGTTTTAATTGAGTCTGGTCAAACTCACGTTCAACGTCTTTTCCGTCTTTAGTTCTTTTATTAGTCATGTTTTTCCATTCGTCCTATAGTTTGTATAAGAGTTTATTTCAAGAAGTCCACTTACTACCACACATTTTTGAGTGGGACTCTTAAGAACAATTCGACCTGTCACTGGATTCATTATGATAATATCCTTTCTATCTCCTACAACAGTCTCTACTTTAATTGGAGTGTTACCTAACTTGCATATAAGATACGGTTGAATTTCGCCACTACCATTAGAGATAAGAATGGTATGCCCAGGCTTCATCGCCCAGGTGTACCTCTTTATGCAATTCATATATTGCATTTACGAATATTTTAGCCATAGATGCTCCTAGTTACTTTATATGGAGTAAACGTTTAATTAATTTTCGGATTGTTCGTTTTTTACTTTTGTGAGCGCATGATGTTAGCGCAGTCTCACCACTTTCAAGATTGGCTATTTTTACAAAAATTATGTCTGTACCTGAATCTGATTTTTTAATAGGATAGACACCAATGTCTACCCCATATTTACTGATTATTTTTGCAAACTTAGTTGTTTTAAATTCTCGAAGGCTTTGTCTTAAGACTGCGCTTCGGACTTTTTTCGAGATTTTCTTTCTTTCTTTTCTTTCTTAACTGTTCCAGATCTTGTCTTAAGGTCCTTAGTCGATTTGGACTTACGGGACTTCTTGATCTTACCATCAGCTTTAGACTCGGATTTCTTTGATGCTCGCTTAGCAGTTTTAGCAGCAGCTTTTGATGCACCTTTAGACTTGTTACCGCGGCCTGCTTCGCCAACGTATTTAGACTTGGTAGCGTCGTCGATTTCTTTTGCTCTGTGGAGTCCAGATGCGTAGTATTTGATACTTCTCTCATAAGTTGCGTCGTCCTTATCGAACTTCTTTCGAAGTTTGTTCATGATAACTCCAAAGGCGCTACCATTACGAATAGCTTCTTCACATATTGATTTAACACTTTCTTTCTTGACTATCGATTTAGACATATTAGTCTCTCCTTTATTAATTGATTGATTTCTAGATCATTATACACTAGCATTAAGTGTAAATATACCCTAATAACTAATTTAGTGTATGTATAGAATTTAGATAATACCCACAAGATGCAACTTATACCGATTTTTCTTAACGTCCCATGTTGCTCTTGTCTCGCGTGTTATATTACAAAGTCCTTCGCCATTTGTACATCAAATAACGTAACTATCTTTAGATATATGGTCAATATAGAACTTAAAGTTATCGAGACCTACCCATAACTGCCTTTCTTCAAGCTTAGAATCATTGTCCCTCATAAACCTTATATGAATATCTATTTGACTCACGAACTTCTTTATACATGGAAAGCTCCAACAAAACATTGCAGTAAGAGTAGATAACATAATGATACCAATAAAAATAATCATAGCATTTCTCCTTTCTTGATTAACTTCTGATAAAGAGATAGTAAACTAAAGAACTCATCTTGATTGTCTTTCTTGTCTTGAAGCTTGTTAAATATGACTTCGTCAATTGTTCCCTTAGCCATAAGAAAATGATTTCTAACTGCGTCCTTTACGCCCTGTCTATGAACTCTCTTGATGAATTGCTCGAATATCTCGTAGTCGTATATCAACGAGTACCAACATATATCTCCACCAGCGTATTGGAAATTAAGTCCATGCGCCACTGAGGCTGGTTGTGCTATGAGTAAATCTATCTTACCTGCGTTCCATCTTTTTTCTATTATAACAGCTTCTCTTTCTGAAGTCTTCGAGTTCAAGACTACCGCATTCTTAAATCGACCCTTGATTGACTCTAAGTCGTGATAGTACCAATAAGCGACAAATAAAGGTTTCCCATTCAATTCATGCAATAACTCTTCTAATGCATCTAACTTCTTAGTGTGAAGTTTAAAATAAGGACGTTTATGAGATGGTGGGACTTTACCTAGTTCTAACTCATCCCAGTTCTCGTATAGATTACCATTTGCCATTTGATGAAGTTTCTGACATACAGAAGCCGCAGTTGGGGGATAAACATCTTTACCGTCGATCTCTAAGAACATCTCTTTCTTAAGAGTTGAATATTGCTTCTCAACTTTCTTAGGTAGTTCTACGTAAATCTTGTTATTGATTAGTGGAGGAAGATTCAGATGATCCTCTGTTGACATTCTAACGACAAATGGAGCTATCTTCTTATTGATTCTCTTCTCGCCATTGTCCATTAGAGTGTATTTCTCGAATTTTGCTTGACCAAAATATTGAGTCTCAGAGTCGAAATATCGTCGATGATACTCCCCAATCTTATTTCCAAGAGTCCATCCCTCATCAACTATCTGCATTTGACTAAATAATTGTTCGTAGCCATTTGGAATAGGAGTACCTGTAAGAATGTATCTTCTCTGCATGTGAGGAAT
>Ga0114923_10000160_pt1 | contig 52499 bp, 67 predicted proteins | sample SumtaG_FD_89578 | JGI IMG/M metagenome (GOLD analysis project Ga0114923, IMG submission 89578) | Deep subsurface microbial communities from Indian Ocean to uncover new lineages of life (NeLLi) - Sumatra_00157 metaG | ecosystem: Environmental > Aquatic > Marine > Oceanic > Sediment | place: near... | reverse complement strand
CCCCTTCCCGTTGGTTATCGGAGCGTCTAGTGGTTCCGTGTTGGCTTCGTCGATATCCTTTTGTGGAATTTCTACTTCGGTCTGAGCCGAGCAACCGCACGCGGGGCACTTCTCTAGTTGCACTTGACCCGGTAGGGCAGGGCTCATGTAGTCGGTCCACCTCAACAAGTGGGAGCACGCACGGCATTGTGTCCACTTGGTCCACTGACCTGAGGGTGCAATCACGACGGTAAAGTTTGCTACGTAGGCCTTAGCCATCAGTCTCATCCTTACTTGCTTTCTTGAGTATACTACTTCGAGGGGTGGGAGTCGAACCCACACAACAGAGCGTCCCCACTCATGTCGCTCATCCCACCTGGCCGATCCGATGCGGCGGAGGAACCAGGTGATGCACTCGAACGCCTGATTGATTGCTTCTGGTCTCTCGACGTCTCACGTTTCGCTACTAGCGTTTGGCCCCTAGGGGTTACTTTACGTTTGCTACTTTGCCTGCGTGCTTTACCAGATGCAATCGCTCTTTTTTAGGCTCCTTCAATCACATGGATGTGACGGTAGACCTTACCATTCTTGCCTTCGTTGGAGCTGACGCGAATGTTGCACGCGGTCTCTGCCCCGGCGAGAGCTTCCATCATCTCGGCACACTCTTTGAGGTCCTCAGGGATTTCATCCTCGTTGAGGGCTGAGACTACATCCTTGAACCGTCCGAGTCCGACGTAGGTCTCTACTCCTTGGACCATGACGGGGAGCGTGTTGAAGACTTCGCCTGTCTCTCGGCCTTCGTGCTTACCCTCATCGTTGATGGTGAAGCCACACTTAAACCAGAGGTAGTCGTCGCCATCTTTGGTTTGCTTCGCTTGGGTCTCGAACGTGGTGAATGTTGCAGCGTACTCCCCGTCGTCTGGATAGAATACTGAACCGCGTCCCTCTGCCTCTTCCCATGATGTTTGAGCGTTGGCGAACAGTTGTTCTGCGGCAGAGGCTCCTCCGCCTCCACCACCCGTCTTTCTTCGTTTCTTTGCCACTAGCAATGTGTCCTATCTGGCCTACGATGCACCCAAAACGTCTTCGCGTGCAGCTTCTATGGCCTCTTCGTATGACTCCACGAAAGCGGACCATCCGCCATCGGCTGGGAGCTTAACTCTCTGTGGTAAATACTCCATGTAGCGAGCTTTCACGTTGTCGTTGATACCACTACCGTCCGGGTTGGGTAACAACTCCAGGTATACGTCGGGGACGGGTCGGTTTTCGACCTGTGTTTGCTCGCGTGTCTTTCCCGACTTCATCTTGATCGTCTTAATGCCTGTTTCGATGCGTTTGGTTCGCATGATGCGAGTAACATGTGCCATGATCTGGGATTCACGGAACACGACGGCTGTAATGCTCGGTGCCATCACTGGGCGGGTTTCCCAACGGACCTTACCGTCAACGAATGACTTCTTCGTTTGAACGTGACCCACTACGGTCCATCCGTAGCCTGCTCCATACAAGTCACCCAGTATGCTGCCTACAAACTCACGGAGGCGTGCCCACCCTGCACCCTGCTGTCCATATTCTAGGATGGAGTCTACGGGGTTGCGAGTGTTACCTTTGTTGTGCTCATCGGTGAGGTGGTCAATCGCTAGTTCGATGAACTTGTCGAAGGTATCGAACACAACATGTTTGCATGGAGGGGTGCCTTTTTTTCCATCCTCTACAAGCATGTCGATCACTTTGAGGTAGGCATCCATACTGGTGTGGTGGATGCGGCGAGCCTTCGCAGTAATGATGTCGCCGCCGGTGTCCTCGGTGTCGAACACGATAGCGTCATCGTTGCCGTACGCGAAGGTGGACTTACCGTGCCCGGCGATACCTGTGACCCACAACCGCAACCGGTTTGCAGGCGTTGGGTCCCACCCAATCTTTACACCTAACTTGGCATACTTCGATGGGATCTCGTCGCCACCGTCACGGGTAGTAACGACCTGCTTCACAACTGTCTGCTTCAACTTCTTCTTGGATATCACCATCTGCCTCCGCTTGTAATCGTTCTAGTTCTTCTTGGACTTCGGGCATCTTCGCGATCTTCACCAGGTCAGCTAACGATGCACCTCGAAGGGTGACGTCTACGGCGGACCCATTCGGCTCAAACATGAATTGGACCGCCGTGAGTGCAACATCTTGTTTAACGTACCAGCTAGACATCGTTCTGTGTCTCCCTTTCTCGCAAGCGGGCCTCTCGCATCTCCTGCGACTGCTTGACGATCTCCTTGAGAGCTTCGGATGACGCCGAGGTACTTGACTTCTTCTCGTCCACGTATATGCGGGCGATCGAAAATCCAGAACATATTAAGCCCCACATCATCAGACCGAGGCCAAGATGAATCCAAGCACCGCCACACATTAAGGATGCCAATCCCACATACACCATCCACGTTACAAGTGGTCCAGGTTTTTTATGCGTGTTCATACATGTCATCCTCATCACGGGAGCGGACCTCGAAGCGTGCGTCGAGTGTTCGTTTCCAACTTGACACGTTGCCTTGACACAGAGGCATGTACTCGCATGGGGTGTTCCAGTTGTAGCAGGCCTTCGCGTGCCGCGGGAACATCGGTAGCGAGACGTGAGCACGACAGGCTAGGTCGTGGGCCCGAAGCTGAAACAGAAACTCCTCATCGACGAGAGGACCCGTATACCTAATCATGGAGCGAGCGTACGGGCTGACACTGTTGGGATCTTTCATCTTCTCACGGAGGTCTGCTTCGGCACGCTCGATGTATTGGTCGATATTTTCTTTTTGCTTCACGCGGATGCCAGGCTTCTTCACGATGCAGTGGATGACGCCTTCGAGTTTACTGCCTGGGATGACGTTGATGTTGAAGTCCTTGGGATATTGAAGCATGGATTCGACGGCTACACGGTAGAGCTTAGGTTGTAGCTCGTAGTGTAGCATCGCAATCCGATCCATTGGGTCTTGTGAGGTTGTTTTGTAGTCGATGAAGTAGATCCCACCGGTTCGTTTGTTGCGTAGCAAGACATCGGTGCGTACACGGATGGGAGTTTTGATGCCCTCCCATTTGATCTCGATGAGCTTCTCGGTTGCGATGACATCCCACTTGTCGAAGTCGATCGGGTCGTGTTCCCACACGAACCATGCGAGGGCAGCACCGAGTCCAAAGTCTTTGTATGCAGCGGTACGTACGGAGTCTAGGGGGGTGCCCCAAGGAAGCATGCCTACGTTGCTAGCAAGAGCCTCTAGCTCCTCAAGCGTCTCTTGATACTTGTCGTGGGCCACGCCGTAGGCGTACTTCCAGGGGTTGTTCTCAGCGAGTGAACCTAGGATACGGTGAGTGTGGGTTCCTACGGTCGTCGCCGATTTGTACTTCTTTGGTTTCAAGCCTAGGCGATACCCAAACATGAACTTGCGGGGACACTCTTGCTCGTCGCTGATGCCCGAGGATCGGATGGTAGGCTTCAGCATGGGGAGCCCGATTGACTTAATCAGGTCTCGTTCCGCCTTGCTGTCGGATCGCATTACGCTCGATGCAAACGTGGCCTTACCTACGACTGCTTGCTTTGGTTCGAGTGTCATGGGCGAGCCAGGCCTTTGAAGAGAGGATTGTCTGTCTGAGGAGCACACATCAACGTGATGTTTTGGACTGCGGCCTCCAACAGTTTCAGCGTCTCGTACAAACCTTTGCGGTAGATACGACACCTGTCTGTGGTGAGCTGTATTAACTCGTCGGCCCGTTGCAGTTGCAAGTTGAGTTCAATGACTCTAGCCTCCAAGGATTCCAGCTCGGTGACTTCTTTTTGGATGGAGTCCTCGATGTCATCCTCACGGTGGTCTGCCTCTGGAGGTTCGCCACGAGAGTCTACATGCTCGCCTGGTTGTTCGGTTAACATTCCGTTGTCTACATCCTCGTCGAATTGACTCACAGTAATCGTCTCCGTTTGTTAAGTAGATCGCTCGCCTCACAACGTAGAGCCACCATGAGCGCTGCTACGTTAGTGAGAGTGGGCTCCCTGCGTCCGTTTAACCATTGCCACACTGTTTGGCGAGACAGGCCCATCCGTTTAGCTAACGATGTTTGCGTGTCCCCGTAGATAAATATCTTGTCTCGCAGCTTCCGTGGGTTGAATAGCTGGACCTTGTTCGATTTCTTTTTCTTGCGACCCTTGGAGGAGGAACTTTTAGATTTTTTCTTCGTAGCCACTGTAGTACCAAACTCTCTTGGGGACGCCTCAAGTAATATATTGAAAGAACCTCGTGGGGCTCACTTGTCTCTAAGAACAGGCCCCTACGTTAGGGGCCGACATAGTCAACCAAATTGTTGACTCGACTGTCTACTAGGAGTATACAACTAACATCTTCGGTGTCAACTACGGGTAGACATCTTTTTCAAAATATCTTCTTGGTCTAGGTCTCGCTGTGCGAAAGCGTACGCTAGCATCACACGAACGAGTGTCTCCCCGAGGAGATACCTGGACTTTTTACCATGTAGGCGTCCTGCCCACAACATGGTGATGCTTCGCTCAACGCACTCGCGGATCAATCCATCGATGATAGGGCCAGGTAGCGGAAATCGAGAGGTTGGCTTGTAGAAGTTGGGAACGGAGTCATCGAGGAACATCACGGGATGGAGGCATCCGTCTGCTAGTCGATCGAGTGCTCGCGTGAACCTCTCGTAGTCATCCGACAATAGATTCTTACCTAACTCGTCTACAGATCCTTTACGTTCGATGACACACACTGTGGGGTAGGATTCCAGGCGGTAATCTCCGATGCCTAGTTGTTTGCGGTTGGTACGCACGTTAATTAACCTGCCGCTGCGAGAGTCCCTCCGAGGATAATACAACATGGATTTAGGAAACAACACGGGAGTCTTCTCGCGGGTGTCCACGTTGATAGCTAGCTTCTTGGGTACCACAATAGCCTTACGACCGGTGCTCATTCCCTGCCCCCGTCGAGGATGCGTTGGAGTACCGTTGGGTCGTGCTTGGTGCAGGTACACTGGCCGTGTCGATGATTCAGGTATCGCACCATCGCCACCAGCTTCGGCAGGGCGTTGCGGGCGGCAAGAGCTATCGCTTGGTCCGCAGTCATTAGGCTTCCGTCCCTATCTAGTGAGATCGGAGTCGCCCCGCCATCGTCGCGAGTACCGAACACGCCGTACCCGTGCATGTGTCCCCACGGCCCACTTGTCGCCTTCGCTTCAACTTCATCCAACCCCGCCAGCCAGTCGTCAAGTTGCTTCGGTTCATTCGGCATTGGGTTCCCCCTTAGTTCCGATAAGGTTCGTTATGTTGCGTTCACTTTAATTGCAGCGATCCAAGATTCCGCCAAGTCTTGCAAAGACAAAACATGCGACTGCCCTGTTGGGGTGGTCATCAAGAATCCGCTGGGGATTATCTGATCGAGAATCCACTTCTCACCGGAGTCATTCTCCAATGTTGCAAGATTGGACCGGAGATACATCCCATTCGTTGGTTCTGACGATACCTCGAACGTGGTTTCCATCATCCACCTCCCTCCGCGTCCATCATGCGGCTACGCAATGCATCGAGGCCGCAGGTGCAGTACGGAGACGGGGTTCCAGATAGCGGGTTCTTTGCACACTTTCCTTTCAGATGCTCCATCCACGGCTCGCACTCCGCGAACGCCGCTTTGCGTGCGTCGGCTTCTGATGTTTTAATGATCGCAGTCAAATCACCCACTATTCCGTCACGCTCTTTGCATCCCTCACAAGGGCGGTAGCGAGTCGCCTCCTCCACCGCCTCGCGGATGGCTTGTTCGATGAGCGAAACGTACGCAATCCTATTTAGGGGCGATGTTCCTAATCGGAATTTCTCGAAACAATTTTCCGCTAGTTCTTTTGCCGTCATCGCTTTCTCCGTCTCTTGGGCCGACATGGATCTAGGCAAATTAAAAGAATCCAAAAAACAATTACCACGGCTATTATGCCGAAGAACAACTGTTGATCCGTCATATCCCGTCGCCTCCTACGTTGGCTTGCTCTTTTGCAGCCTGATCGTTCAGTCTTTCGATTGCATCGGGTTCCCATACGTGGCGGCAATCTCGACACCTCAATTGGCCTTCGTACCACGGACCGCCTGTACGCCGAAGACCTCTGTCGCCTCCGCATTCTGGGCATGCGTAGGGGTTCATAGCACCTGCACCCCTCGTAAATTAGTTTCTACGTCCCTCGGATACGCGAGCTTCATCCACCAGAACCCCAGTAGTTTGGGGTGAGCTAGAGACAGGATTCCACCCTCTTCGTTGAATCCCCAGTTGATAACTAGGCCCTCTAAAGTTTCTGATACAAAATGTGTTCTGAGGCGACCAATGCTATCTATGCGGAGCCAGTACCCCGTACAATCCGGCACTTCTTGACGCCACACGCAGCAGTTTTCTAGCGACTTGCGAATCCTGCGAAGCTCAGTCACAACTTCATCTTCTTTCGGCGTCATAGCACCTGCACCGCCACGTCGATCAGGTAGGTGGCTACGATTATGATTAGTGTAATTGTTAACCAGTGCATTAGTTTGTTCCTTTCGTGTAGACTGATTCAGGGACATATTCACAAATGTCGTTACAAGGCTGTCGCGTATCTTGCGTCTCGCCAGCCCAACAAAACTGAAAACGAGTATCTGAGAAAACTGTTGGAACTACTCTCTTGCGAGTTATCGAGTACGGAATTCTTTTTACACATGGCCCGGAAGGCTCTCCAAAAGACATCAGCCAACCCAATAAACAGATTATTACGAATGTGCCGACAGTACAGGCATAGCCCGCCCACTCTCCGTCTTTCATCCCGCCGCCCCCCTCTCAAGCTCGGCGATAACGCAACAAGTTGGGCATATGTTATTCTCTGTGCATCCGCACCAAGCTCGCTTTAGGTACGCAAGAGATTGCTTATCCGCGTGGGCCTGGGCGACGCGGGCAGCGGCAAGGTATCTCTCCAGTGAGGCAGCCGCTAACTCATCGAAAGAAGCAAAGGGGCCGTAGCCCATTGCTTTGCGTTCTGCGTTGCAAATGTCCAACGCCAACTCTTCCAACGCATCCGGCTCTGGCGGGGCATGTTCTACTTCCGTGAGTTCGCACATAACACCCATGATCGCCGTCACTAGCGGGTTGCCTTGGAGCTTAGCGATTTCGTTGGCACGCTGAAGGAAGTCATTGTAGGTGTGCTGGATTGTTGGGGCGTTTTCGTCCGGCTCCGGCGGAGCGAGCAGCTTGCGGGCTGCGTCGTTGAGGGGAGTGAGATTGCCGAAGTTCGGGTTAACAATCACGCCTGAATGCCCGGGGACAACATGCACAGATACATGATTGACGCCTGCTCTACTTTCGATGGGTGTCGCACCTAGCTCAACCTCAATCGTCGCTCGGGCGGGTTCCTCTTTTTCTATTGGTTGCTCCTCGGGTAGGCAGGTGCAAAACACACTAGTCGTATAATCGAACAGCTTTTTTCGCCCGCAATGGGGACATATCGGAGTCATCGTCCGCCTCCAAACTGTTTCAAAAACGCGGCCTTGTACGTCGGGTCGGTCATTAGATTGCCTCCAAGTTTGCGATGATCCGTTTCGTTTTCTCGACGTTGCGGTTGACGCCTTCCATTCCGTAGAGCCAGACCAGCGAAAACTTAGGCCACCTACCAAGACTCCTATCTTTGGACCACCTTTCGTCTTGTCGATCGATATTGATACCGCCGTGCCAGCGGATTCGTTTGCCGTATCGTGCTCGTCTTGCCCTTGCAGGTTCATTCCACCCTGCCGCGAATGTCGCTTGCGTTAGAATGTGGAGCGTGTGTGAATAGCTCGCTCCGTAAATTGCGGCGTCGTACGCTCGGTTCGGTTCTGGACGATCGAACGCAGTGAAGCCCAGCTTGACACCTACGGCGGCACAACGCTTCGCCGTCAGGTACCAACGATAGATAATCATTGCACGTTGATACAGAGTTACAGGACCCGGATACTTCGGCGTTGAGTGGTACCATTCGCCATCGAACACGATCCATAGGTAGCCCAGTTCGATGTAACGATCGATGCGGCGGTCCACAAACCTCTTGTGCCACAAAGCATCTGCAAGATGAGGAATACCATCAGGGTCGTAGCCGGGTACGTCGTCGGCGTACAGGTTTAGGACGGCGATCTCTTCGATGCCTTTGTTTGCTCGCTTGTAGTTGTTGTCGTAACACTTTCGTGCGAGGTAACTCCAGGTACTAGGGGGGAACAACACGAGTACATTATCAACGAAGGCGTCGTTACCGTAGAGGATAGGCTTAGTCATTCTTGGTTGTCTCCGAGTGAGGGTTCGTTCGGTTGTTAATTCAATCTTCGATGATGCGGAAGATGCTGAAGTCATCGCCACCTTCAAAGGTGCATACGGCGACGAGGCCGTCGTCGAGGTTACCTTTACCGACGCCTCCGAAGTATAGGCCAGGGCTACCTGCTTCGTCTACCTCGCAGCAGTTGCCACCCGGCGTGCAGCATCCGAAGGTGCCAGCGTCATCGTGCCACTCGGCGGTGACCATTGCGACAGGGGGATCGAAGATCAGTACGATGGCCCCGTCGGGTTGGGGTAGCATGGTGACTGAGGAATCAAACCAGGGAATCAACTCCACGGAGTTGTACTCGAACACCTGCTTCACCGGGCGTACCCGTTGGGTGCTTCGAGGTTGCAGAGCAACTACTATGCTTGTGCAGGATGCGAGCACAGCAATCCCACAGAAGATAGATGTTAGCTTGTGGGTTGTTTCTAGTTTCATTTTGGTGTCTCCTTCGAGAGTTTGGGTTTTACATCGTACATGATCTTATAATCGTACAACAAAGGGACGGTGCGGTCCAGTATGTCACACAAATCTTGGTAGTACGGTGGGTTGACAAGGTGCTCATCAAGCAACCTGCGTAACGTGGGTAGCTCGTTGCGGGGAGCTTCAAAATATAACGCATCGTGAACCTGGAGTCCACATACGGTTTTCAATCGGTGTTGACGTAACGCATCAAGGATGGCACGTTGGGCTGACACCAGGATGTTGGAGGCAGTAGCTTGCACGGGGAAGTTTACAATGTTGTTGGTATACGTGTCGCGTACGGTACGGGGGTCGCCGCTGAAGGTGCGGGATTGTCCGGTGAGAGGTAACTCGATGTAGTTCTGGCGACACGCGGTGTCAATCAACTCATCTTGCCACTGGATCAGGCGTGGGTACTGTTGCTGGAAGTTGTCGATAGCATCGCGACACACCTTAATCGGTACGTCCAGCCCAATCTTACGTCTCAATGTTTCGTGGAAGGTATCCGCACCGCCCCGGTAGAGGGTAAGGAAGTTTAGTTGCTTGCCAGCTTGTCTCCACTTGGAGTCTTTGTAATCAGGTTGTTGCATCCATGAGTCGCCGAAGATCAAGCATGCGGTTTGAGTGTGGCGGTCTACGCCGTCGAAGTATTCTTGCATCATTACGGGATCACCCGCTAACAATGCTGCGACTCGCATTTCTATCTGAGACAGGTCGGCAGCAGAGAGAACCGAGTATCTCGTTGCCAGACATGTGCGTACTTCTTCAGGTAGTGTTTGGACGGCGGGTTGCTTCGCGGACAACCTGCCTTGGTTGGTGCCACCCTCATCCTTGCTGGTGTCCTTGGTGGCTGCGGGGACAACGTACCAGGTGGGGTACGCACGCGAGTTGATGAGCGTGCAACTGAGGTCGGTGCCTTTGGCTCCGCGTCCATACAGGATTGGTTTTAGGTAGCTGGTTACAATCTTCTGGGTCTTCTTGAAAGCATGCAACGCGTGGAGGGAACCTGCGATATATTTTGTTAACTTCCTGTTGCTATCGGGGATGTGACCCATGATGATGTTGCGGTTGTGTTCGGAGGCAGATACTTCCTTCTTCACCTTCGTGATTTCTAGCTCGGCTACTGCTTTGGGGGGTAACCAGCGGACGGAGGAGTCGATGAGCCACTGAATGTAACCTTGAGAGCCTTTGCCTGCGATTCGAGGATGGACATTCAGGAGTCCTTGCAGCTCGGTGTTCTTGACGTGTAACAGCTTCTCTAGCGATTCTGGATTGAAGGTGACGCCTGCCTCGGCCATCTCGATGGCAGTCCACATCAGTTCGGAGTACCACTGGCGGGAGTAGGATGAGAGTTTCTCGGTTCCGGGGTAGTCCTCGCGGATCTTCGACTCGAATTCTTTGACTAACTTCAGCGTCGCGTACGTATCGACACAGTTGTAGTGGTGCAGCTCAGGGTCTCGGCTGGATTCATATCGCTTGTGCTTACCGACTTGAGTTAACGGGTCGTAGTTCGCGATGCGGAACAACGGTGCCAACGCTTTGAGTGAACGCTCGGGTCGAATCTCACTGTGGAGGTAGGACCACACGGAGAGGTCTGAGAGTTTGATGCCAGAGCGGATGTCGAGCACAGGGCGTAGCCACGGATCCGTACGGAGATACGCGATGTCGAATCCTAGATTCATACCGATGATGGTACCGTCGATGCGGGCTAGTTGCTTGAGGGCGTCGCGTACGAGCTTGCGGTGAGCACGCAGGCCCCAGTTGTAGACGGCGGTCCGTATGCAATCGGGGCGTTCCTCCCATGCTAGGGATACGGTCTGGATCAGCTTGTCGCGGGGGCATCCATCTAGTTCTATGGACTTCAATGGGTGGAAGTAGTGCTGTTCAGGGAGTGTAGAGATGGCTCCGTACGTCTCGATGTCAAGCGAAAGAGTTTTGGTTTTGGGTGGTGGACTGATTGCTAGCTCGGGGACCACCTCGATCTCGGCTTGTTCGGTGCCTTCTAAGTGGTGTCGTAGTAGATCGAGGTGGTCCCAGACGGAGCGGAGAGCTGCGGGATTTCGGCCCCTATCGATGTAGGCAGGGTGGTACGTTGTGTACACAGGGATGTCTTTGGCGGTTCCGATGTCGATCGTGGATCCTTGTATTTTGAATGCGTCTGAGAGCTTCACGCCGAGCGTCTGGCGGGCTGCGGAGGCTCCACACGCCAGTATGATGACTTTGTCGTAGAGCTTGTAGAGCTTGACTATGTCGGCTTCTAGGTGGAACCGGCATAGTTTCAGGTGTGAGAGGGTGGGGGTCACGTTTTGGGGTGGTCGGCAACGGACCGCGTTGGTAAGATAGATGTCTGCGAGTGACGCAAGGCCTCGGCCTTTGAGGTAGAATTCAGATATGAGATATCCCGATTTACCAGTGAAGGGGCGAGCGTGGAGGTCTTCGTTGAAGCCAGGGGCCTCCGCTAGCACCAGTAACGCAACATCGTGGCGGTTACGGGCAGCGGGGATGTCCTTGAGCCACAGCGTAGCGTCGGAAGACATGCGTTTCTGGAGATCGAGGATTTCGATCTCTATGAAGCGGTGCGTGCAGATGCCCACGGAGCGTACATCGGCGTGGAGAGGGCACACGGTGCATTCAGGATGTTGCTTGAAGGATCGGATCATCAACTGAGAGTATACAACACGTAGTTGGGTTGTCAACTAGGTGTAGACACACATAATTTTGAACGAAAGGATGACGTAGTAACATGTTAGCTAACGAATTGAGACGGATTGTTGATTTCGATCAGGATTTGTTGGAGGTGGCGGGGACGTCGGCGGGGATCTACTCGGTGCCCAACCCGTGTAACTGGGTCAACTGGATCAACGAGACAGCTAAGATTAGCTACTTGCTTGTGAATCCTGCTGATCTGTTGGACAACGAGGCGTTGCAGTTCAACAGTAGCCGGTGGACAGCGGAGGCACCGGTTACGTTCGACCCGTTGAATGGAAAATTTAGCATCGTGGGTACCTCAGATACTACGTTGAACGTGAATCGGAGGAAAGAGGATCTGGTGGTGGGGCAGCAGTATCGTGTTACGTTCACGATCGACGCAATTGATGATGCCACAGTGAACCTGGAGTTGGGGACCGCGTTGGGGACGGAGCGGACTACGGCGGCTACGTTTAGTGAGATTATAACGTGTGCAGGGAACGGACGGTTGACGTTCGACATCGTGTTGGCCGATGGGGTTGGGGACTCGGTGACAGTGAGCGGGCTGTCGGTGGTAGCGTTGCCGGACGCGGTTGAAGGCGAGTATGACTATGCGGTTGCAGATGGTGCTACGCAGGAGTTGACAGAGGGCGGTCGTCGTCCGGTAAGAGGGGTGTCGGTGTGGGCACCTACTGATGCAGTGGTCGGAACTAAGAGTTTGCGAGGGCAGTTCCTTTCGCGTAGGGCTGGGGGATAAAAGCCTGCCTGCGTCACTTGACATCTATATTGGTAAGTGGTAGGCTTCGGTGGATGAATGACGCTAAGTCGAAAAAGAAACGGACTCGCAAACTGTCGGCGAAGGAACTTGCGAACAAGAAGCGGCGTGAGGGTACGGATAGTGTGAAGGTGCCACACGCGGGTCGAATTAACTTTTTGTGTATTCGCAGGGAGCAGAACCGTGGGAAGTACGAGGACATCTTTCGGGTACTGGAGCGAACGGTGTCAACGTATGGGTCAATTACGAACGCGGTGGTGCAACTTATCAGGACGAGTCCGGTTTACGATGAGGCGTCGAAGGAACTAGAACCGTAAACGCAGGAGGTACAGCCCAATGACAAACTAGCAAGGACGATTGGTTGGATATCAAGACGAAGAGGGCGACCCTCCAGGAGTGACATCTAGGGGGTCGCTTCCTTTGTGCCTATGGTTCGGATCTATTTGTGAATGCACGGATTACCAGATACCCGAGTGCGAGCACGATTGCGAACGGAATCAACCTGGACCCATAGGCATAATCATTGCAGTTACATCCACGTCCGTGTATAGATGTTTGATTGGTTCTCCCGGCATAATTTTTATTGGAACGTTGCCTTTGATTGTAGGTATGGTGATGTCCACGAAGTCTGCGTCCGTAAGGTCTACGATTGCTTTCAACAGTTTGATGAGTAGCCTGGGGTTGACGCGACACGATACTGGTTTAAGTCCATGAGTGTAGTCAGGAATCAAGCTAGCCACCTTGGGGAAGTTCCCTTCGTCAGTGTCAATGGTTTCCATCATGGAGGGGGTGGGGGGTCGCTTCTCTTTTTTGGCAAGCGTGTGTTCTCGTTTCCATGATTCGTGGGAAAGAATCTGTGATGTATCGACGTCGGGTGGATTCTCATCTTTGTAGTCTACGATGATTGCGATGCGTCCGTCGGTCGCGTTCAGCGTGCATCGGCCACCGGATCGGACTGCTTGGATTGCAGACATTGTCCACCGCGTGTTGTGGTCTGCGGCTACGTTTGCGAGCGACGCGGAGCCTTTTGGAAGCTGCATGGGTTGTGTGCTTTTTGTCATCTTATACGTTACCTGTAAAGGGGCAGGGACGCCACACCACGAGTGTGACGCCCCCGCCGAACCGATGATTTCTGGTTAGCTGTGGTCCGCTCGCCACGCTTCGACTGTCAACTCTGCCACTACGCTTTCGGCATGGCTTAGCGACTTGCAGTGTTGCGAAAAATCTGAACGGGTTATGGTGTCAGCGTCCGAGTCAACTTCTAGAATGGTCACGCCGAACATCTTGTTGTTCAAGAAATCGTCGCCTTGTGAAATCTCGTACGCGTAATGCCCCTTGCCCTTCCATCCGTAGCGAATGACGCCTGGAGTCATAAGGTTGCGTTGTCCGTTGAAAAACTCGTGGAACAAGTCTCTTGCATCGTCAAGCGTTCGATTGCTTGGCACCTTTGCTGTTGTTATCATAGGTTCTACCTTGATTCCTTTCGGTTGTTAGTTGTAGTAGGCATCCTCGCAGTTGCGGTCGCAGAACGGTTTCCTGCTGCGGGGTGGGGCACATTGGTGTCCGCACCAACAGCATTTTGCATTGGTGTAAGGCTCTCCCGTGACCGGATCTTGGTTGATGTTGGGACAGCTGTACTCGTGGCAAGCTATACCATTGATTGTGAGTACTTTGCACGAGTCGCAGTGTATCGTTTTGGTTGTCATCGGTTTGGGTTCCTTATTGTAGTAGTTCTTCGGGGCACGGGAGTAGGTCTGAGGCGTGTGACCACGAACCGCGGCAGGCTTTGCGGAGGGCGTGGAATACGCCTACGCGGTTGTCGCCGTGCTCCTTCAAGTAGGCGAGGCGTTCTTTGGGGGTGTAACACTCACGCCATGTTTGCGAACAATCTTCCGATTCAATCTGCGAGAATAGGTCATCGTCGAGGATCGGGTACGCCTTGTAGTTCTCAGCTAACACGTCGGCGATTTGGAGGGCTTCGGAATCGGATTCGTGGATTGCGACCCATTCAATCCAGCCGAGAGCCCAATGGTGCTCGTGGATTATCATACGGGTGGGTAGGTCGTCTACAACGGGGCAGGATTCGGGGGGCACCTCGAAGTCTACGTCGAAGCCCAATGAATCGATTGTGGTTTGGAAGTTTGCACGGTGCATGGCGTCCGCGTCGCGGTATCGCCCGTTGTGGGCGATGTAGTAGCCGTTCCATAGGCGACCGACGTAGTGGTTGGGACGCTCCCAACGCTCCAAGTAGTGGGGTTGGTACAATTCAGCGTTCATCGGCTCATGCTCCTTTGACGTCGTGTAGGTGTTCATATTCGTCGTTGGCGTCCCAACCGTACACGCCTATCGTGCAACCGTTCAGGCTTGCAGACAATTCCTTTGCGTAGGCGATTGCGTTGGGATAGGACGTGAAGCCAGCCTTGCCAACATTGCGACCGTTACGCACGAAACCACCCACGGAGTAGGTGTCGAAGTTGGGGGCTCGGTCGTTGGTGGGTCCGTCGTCGGTGAACTCGCATCGGCAGGGGCTGGTGTGTGTCTTGACGGTATCGTCGCAATCGGGGCAAGTGTATGGTGTCATCGGTTCAATTCTGCGATTTGAGGTGATTGTGTATCGGCAGGTACCACCTAGCCCTTCTACTGATACTACGTCGATTGCTTCGCGACGGTAAACGTCACCTTTGTGCAAGCCTAAGTGTGACAGGGTTTCGACGTCGTCGTCTAGTTTGAATACGATTTCTAGTTGTTTGACTTCGTGAACTACTCGGGTGGATGCATGTCTACCTCGCGTCCCCTGCAATGCTTGGACGGCGTGGAGGGTTACACGCTTGCCGACGGATAATATGCGTTTGAACTCTGCACGGGTTATTGTACATGGTTCGGTGTAGGCGGCTGGGGTGGTTGTCATCGGTTCGGTTCCTTTCGGTTGGTTGAGGGTGTCACTTATCATCTATACTGAGTCTACATGATGTATCGGTGCAAGTCAAGGGGTGACTTGAAACATTCTTGGCGGGGGTCTGCGGGAACTTTCAGTTGTGATTGAAACTTCTGAAAGGGATGAAACTAGGTGCCCGCGTACACATGGTGCTAGCGGGCTAGGGTTTAGTGGCAATGTAGCATAGGTTACATTTGTTACTATTGACTACAACTAGTAGGCCGGCGTACAGATTGTAGCCTCGCGTACTAGGTCGGACCCCCTCGATGGTGGTGGTAGAGGGATGGGAGGGAGGGGGAGAGGCTGTTGTGTCTTGGGCTAACCAAATAATCCCACGATCGCGAGACGTTTCATTGATGGCAGCGTCAACATCTATGCCACCCGGTGGCACCACACATGCATGCCACCCGGTGGCACTGTTGAAGGCACCCCCTCCGGCCCCCTTGGGGTAGTGGTATATCTAGTGGAAAGGTCCCATTTATCAAAAACCAAAATTCCAAAAACTCCGTAATGGTAATCACCTAGTTGACAGCAAAAAAGCAATGAATCTGCTAACAACCAACCGTACGCAACCACCAGTACGGTGACGTTAGGGGTGACAACGACGCCAGTCACCGTGGTGTTAACGTGGTCACATCTACACACGTTTTAGGTGTCCGGTGAGGTGATACTCCGTACGGCCCCGATCCACCACCATACGGCAGCGTACGGGACAAGGCGTGTAATCGTATAGTTGGCAACTAGAACGGCGAAGTCAGCGTACACAACGAAAAAGGAAGAAAAGAACCACTTCTTCCTCCTTGCAAACCACCCCCCGATGTAGTACCCTATCTGTACGCAACGAGACCCAACCATGAACCGCGACGAAACAAAGAAAGCGAAAACAAACCTCGAAATCCTAGTAGAAATTGCGAAGGAGCAGCTACCTAGCCCAGAGGAGCAAAATGAACTGTTCCTCAAGCAGCTAGAACGTGACGTCCGACTTGACAAGCTAATCTTCGGACCCAACCGTTAACCAAGCAACGAGACCCAGAGACAACAAACCTAAAGGAGACAACCCCCATGAACCACGAACTCTCATTTCGACTAATGCACGACAACGGCGACATGCAGTTCGAGTACCGTCGAACACACGGCTATGTTCCAAGGGTTGGAGACAAAGTAGTTTTGGTCCTCCACCCCAACAGAATGTTTAAGGTTGAAGGCGTCATCATCGTAGAATGCCACCGCAACCCTGAGGTGACCAAGCGACCGATGCGGTTCGAGGTATACCTGTCGGAGGTAAAAGCATGAGTGGTTTCAACATCCGGTACAAAGGAGATATTGCTTGCTGCCAACGTAACCACTCCCGCCTCCCAACCGTGACGGAGAGACTTAGATTCAGCGAGTTTCCCGATCGTATGTACGAGGTAGTCGCAGTCCAGATGGTGGGATCGTGTGAGGACAGAGAGTTCGACGTGACCCTGAAGGAGGTGATGCCCTAGATGGTAACCGAAATCAAACAACCGAAACCGTACGAGACGCTAGCCGTCATAGCAGAACCAACCGTGGGGAGTCTCAACCAGTATTGGGTCTGGGTTATTACTGGAAACGGGTATGTCCTCTGTGTGAGCGACCAACAGCACAAGACAAAAAAAGGAGCCGTTAAAGCTGGAGCCTTGATCCTGAACCATATAGCAGCCACCATCCTGCAAGATGTAAACAGAGCATCAGAAGTGGAAGCAAAAAGAGGAGTGACAACACCACGATGACAAACAAAAAGACCCCGAACGCGAAGCCCTTCGCTTGGGGTGTTGATGTAGCTGCAAGCCGAGACTCGGATGGTGGCTGGCACTGGCATCTACAGATCCACTTCAATGGGAACTTGATTCCTCACTTGCCGTCGAGGCAAAGCAGAAAGTTGACATCGGAGAAACAAGCGATAGCCGCCGGTAACCGGTTCCTCGCTCGGTTGCGTACCACCTTCATCGATGAGTTCGAGGCCGACCTCAAGAGAGCAGTCGAAGAAACAAGAGAATACCATCGAAACGCCGCACATCCAGATCCAGATGTAGACTCAGATGTTACATCTACATCTAATAGGGAGGAACTATGATAGAAGGAAGACACCTTAATTTTGCGATCATAAATGAGCATGGGGGGCCAACCAAGTTGCGTATCGGAAAGGTAGAGTCGGTAGTGACTCGCGATGGGCACCACGAAGTAGCAGTTCGAGGAAAGACAACGAAGATACCCTCTACCTCGAAGGTTACAGTGTTCATAGAGGAGGAGGGTGTTCGTGGTGCCTACGTCCTAGAACCTGTGTCCCTAGATGCAAGAGGCAACATCGTACATGCAGATGTAACATCTGAATCTACATCTAATAGGGAGACAAGGTAGTGGCACGAGTGCGGTCTGGTTTGAAGAAGAAAGGGACCCCCTCTAAAGGTACGAAGAAGGCGGTTTCTAGGTCTTTATCGGCCCAAGCCACATCAAAAAGGGCGATCGGGTCAAAAAAGACCCCCTCACGGGGTCAAAAACGGGGGTCAACAAGTGGCTTGATTCTACCTATAAGTAGGGGGGGAAATAATAAGCCACTCCCCCATCGGCATCGGAGGCGGAAACCGGTGGATTCGATGGACCTGCCCGGTCTACATCTAACATCTATGGGGGACGCACTAGAGGAACCTCCTGAATCTGTGAGGTGGGTCTGGGATGGGTTCCTACCATCGAATGGATCCTCGCTTCTGTCTTCGAAACCGAAGGTGGGCAAGTCCACGCTTGCTAGATGCCTTGCACTCTCGGTATCGAGGGGTTCTCCATTCCTAGGAGCCAAGACAACGCAAGGACCTGTGGTCTACGTGTCACTCGAAGATAAGCGAGCTGAGACCATCCTTCACTTTCGGGATCTGGGGGCACGCGGTACAGAGCCCCTGTTGCTCTCTACGGAGACCCGCATCGAGGATCCGGCCAGAACCATGAAGTCGCTCGTGAAGGCCGTCAAGCGTACAGGTGCGATTCTGGTGGTCATTGACACGCTCATCCGGTTCGCACCGTTCGGGGACATCAACGATTACGTCCAAGCCAAGCAGATGTGCCTCCCATTCTGGCAGATGTGTCGCGAGCAACGGTGTCACGTGATGCTGGTTCATCACTGCAGGAAGAAGGCTGAGGGGGGCCCTACCGACAACCAGATGGGATCCCAGGGCATCGGGGGCGGCGTAGACACGCTCATCGAGGTTCGAAAGACCAAGCGTGGACGCTCGATGTGGAGTGAGCAGCGGTACGGTGATGACGTCAAGGCCATGTCCCTGGAGATGGACAAAGAGACCAGGTGGGTGGGCACCCCCGAGGATCGACATAAGAGCTACGTACTACAGGTTCTATCCGAATCGAACGTGCCCCTGGATAGAGCGAATCTCAAGAAGCTGATTAAGAGCGACAACCGCAAGATCAACGAGGCCCTGATGTCGCTGGTGGCCCACGACCTAGTGGTCAAATCTGGAACGGGGAAGCCTGGAGACCCGTTCAGATACATGGCTTTAACACTTCCCCCCCCTATAGGGGGAAGTAAGACACTAAGACAGGTAATCTACGGAACTGAAAAACAGCCCTCACAGGCTCAGAAGGCATGGTTGCATCTGGTGAACGGGGTCAAAACTCCTGTTTCGGCCCAAGCCACATGAAAAACGCGGTTTTTATCGGACCCAAGAGAAAGGATCGTTGATTTTGGCCTCTAAAGCAGACATCATCCCCGTTGGAGCGTCGGTCGCTCTGGTATCCACGAAATCGCTCGCCCTCGAACTGGGAATCACGACTCGGCACACGCACTGGTTGCTCCATAATATGTCGATTCCACGCATGAAGTTCGGCCCGCGGGACTTCTACTTCAACCTCTATGCGTTGGAGTTGGTGCTGTTCGCTGTGCTCGGGCCCGGCGGCTACCCGATCGCAGTCCCTGGCATGACGCGAGCCCAGTCCAACGGATTCAAGAAGAAATTGCCCCCCGATCTAGTAGCATCACTCACGGATCCAAACAACCCGTTACACGCTAGATGTGCGATTGCAGGGCTGTCACACGCGAGTGGGGGCCGAAAATACTTAGAAGCTCGGCTGGTCGCGTTGGCGAAAACCTTGCTAAAGCAAGCAGAAAGAGGTACAGTATCCCGTAAGGAGACAGCCAAGAATGCAGGTGAATCCAGTCAAAAAGGGGCTACTAAGCAAAAGAATGGAAGGAAGCGTCGTACGCCAGCCGAAGGGTTTGAGTCCGAATGTCCGCTGCCCCCTGGACGAATCCGACCGAATACAAAGTCAGCTCCGCGAACAAGTTAAAGCTGCTAGAACCAAGGCCCACGAGACGGACCTGGCGAACAACGAGACGGAAGCAGTTACCTCCTTCTTCTCGGTGGAGAATCTCGGCACTGTATACAAAGCATCGGGTTGGACATTAAGAAACGAGATCGAGATCCTCACTGACATCGCCCGCAACGGCGAGTCCGACAAGATGCAACTGGCAGCCTTAGCACAGTTGCGAAAGCTCTCTACCGACAACCTCCAACTCAACGGGCTGACGCAACGGCTGAACCAGACGCAAGAAATCATAGACGAAGATGCGGGTACAGTAACCAAAGTGAACATAGAAGGCGTACGCCTAATTCAGGACGGTGGGTTACGAACCGTTGCCGCCCTCGAACTGGCAGCCGCCACACCCTCAGGTGAGACCATTAACATGGAGACAATAGACGATGACGATGTCAAGCGAAGTAGCACCACTAGAGGGCCTAGACGAGCAGGCCAATCCGAATCAGGGGGCTCCAGTAAACCTAAGCGAGTTACCCGGAATCATTCCGACGTCGGAGACCCAGTTCCCCGGTCCGCAGCCAAGAGGCGAGCAGCCGCCGTCGCCAAGAGAGCCGCAGCAGCTCGAAACCCTAGAGAAGAAGTTGCAGAAACTCCAGTCGCAGAAGGGACTCAAGGGCAAGAAACGAGTGGTCCAGTTGAAGGAAATAGGGGCCCTGAAACGACAGATAAAGGATGCACAGAAGAAACATACAGTGGAGTCTCGGAAGGAGGCGGAGTCAATGACGATGACGAATCCCCGCTCTCCAGCACTGCCTCCGCAGGACACCGCCCCCCCGTCGCCGGTCGGCTCCGTGAAGGTCAACGTGGAATATGCGGTGGCGGGAAACCCAGGAGTCGTAACTGAGGCAGTCAGTAGGTTACGCCGACATAACACGTTGAAGACATTCAAACACTCGATACGCGAAGCTGGTTTCTATCGGTGGGACTACTTCAGCCCCGAGCTGCAGACGTATGCTACGCAGCGTTTCGATCAGATCACCAACGATGACTTCGCGTGTCGGTACTTCGTAGAGAAAACGATCGCAACGATGGGTCCGAAGACAATCCACTCTGGTGAACGTGTTGCTCGCTCGGTCGCGATTATGATGGGCTTCGCGATCATCATGGAGTGGTGGAACCGCTAATCGAATGGCTAAGTCCCTCATAGGCGAGCGACGCAGTACGGTACGGTGGCCCCGCAAAGGTAACCCGTTGTACCCGTTGCCGCCGAACTACTACGAGTTAACCTCAAAGCTACAAAAGGAGGCACGATTAAATGCTGTCCACTTACAAGAGACGCCCGAAGATTTGGTCTGGGCATGGATGTTCTTTCGCAACTGGTACCTCAGACAGACGCCCCCAGGTTTTTTCTATAAACGATTCAAAGAGTCCCCACCATTCCACTATCAGATCATCCGAGACGTGGGACAATATCCTCTTAACGCCGTTGCTGCCCCCCGAGGAGGGGCAAAATCAACTGTACTTGGTGTCGAGCTGCCGCTTCTCCTTGCGTTGACGAGGCCTTACTTTACGACGCTGCTTGTATTCTCTAAGGAGACGATGGTCTCGAAGAGGATGAACACGCAAATCTTCCGGCAGATCGGTCGCAACCCATTCATACTCGAAGACTTCGGCAACATGATGCCCAAGAAGGGCGTGGGTGCCAGGTCGGTTCACTTGTTGGAGTTAACCAACGGTGCCGTCATCGAGGCCGCGTCAGTCAAAGGTTCCAACCTCGGTGCCCGTCCCGATCTCTGTTTGATTGACGATCCCGAGATTGATCCGAAGCTCAACAAGGTGACGCCTGAGTTGCGTGAGAACTACGCCGACTTGTTGTTCCATCACATCCTTCCGATGATCGACGAGGATGAGTCCGCGTTGTACTGGATTGGTACGTTGCTATCGAAGCAGTGCTTGTTGTATGAGGTGGTCACCGGAACCACCGATGAACGGTTTGAGTTCTTCAATCGGAGATTACTCGATGCGGAAGACAACGGACATGGAAAGTTGTTGTGGCCAGAGAAGTGGCACGATGATTTTCTAGCTCGCGAACGCATCAAGTTGGGGATGGCTGCCTACAATGCACAGAGACGCAACAAGCCAGGCGAACTCGATGAGCAAGTACTAAAGATACATCCGACGTTGTGCCAGTACGACATCGCGAACGAGGACCTTGCGTATGCTACGGATCCGTTGTCATCTAATTGTATACTGAGGACTCACGCTCGCATCGAGTCAGGCAAGCAAGCGGAGCAGGTTATTGAACGACCGTTCGGTACGACGGTCTCGGGCATGATGCGGATACTTACGATGGACTGGGCACAGTGTCTTACTCCGTTGTCGGATTACATCGCGATGGCGGTCGTCGGCGTAGAGAACAGTAAAGACTTCAGGATGACGTGGTGGCTTCTCGACTTGTATGTTGGGAGGTTACAGGGAGAGGCGTGGGTCCGGCAGTTCTGGTCGATGGCTATGAAGTGGAAGGTTCGCTACGCAGGCGTTGAGGCTGTCGCCGCACAGGAGACACTCGTCAATACGGCTGCTGAGTATTGCGAACGGATGGCGGGTCAACATGGGTGGATACCTCGCGTGGTCCCGATCAAGTATCCACATGGTCTTGGGAAAGAGGAACGCATCGGATCGTTGGAGTGGAGGTACAACACGTACCGGATGAAGTACCCCAAGCACCTGAAGCACAAGGCGGCGTGGCGTGAGTTGTGGGCTGAGACGGAAGGGTTCACGGGGATGGAGGGTGCCACCCAGCATGACGACGCGATTGATGCTGTGGCGATGGTGCAGAACTTCACGAAAGGTGGAGGCAGGCGTATTGTTGAGCCCGATATGCCGCACAGATCGATGCTGGACCACCTCCGTGCGGGGGATTATACTGTAGGTGGCGGTTTGCAGCCGATCATGGGTATCAATGCTGAGGATCTCACGATCGATGTAGTGAACGATGCGATGGCAGCAATACAGGATGACTACGACGAGCAGACGCTTGGCTACGACCGCCCCGGTGGAAGGATAATGGTTCCAAGGTGATGAAAACCACAAGAGACAACGCGACAATAGCCTGCAACACAATCATGGAGGCTCTACCTGAGGATGACCACCAGGCCCACACTCACTTGGCGGCACTTAAAGTGATGATCGCGACACTGATAGACGTTGTGGAAGCAACTAGCGTACGCACCTCACCGGACACCTTATCTAGTGGGTTGAATGCGAGGCGTTTACACCCGGAGGCAGTGGTAGGGCGTCCGATCATCGGTCCGAAGGCAACCGACTTGAACGAGCCGAAAGAAGATGGGCCAGATGATGACGATGATGAGGATAGCCCTGAGAGTCGAGGGGCTACTCAGTTTACAAAGGTGCGACAGATGAGTCGTCAAACTACGGGAGCTGAAGACTGATGCCTGGGTACCTTTCTTTTCCAACCGACCATGACCAACTGGTCGAAGCCATCGATGTAGCTGTTAACTCTGCGAAGCAAGAACGCAACCTGCGATCTATCGAGTGGTTGATCTCTCATTACTACTTGCAGGGGCATCGTAACTTTGAAATATACAGTTGGCAAGATGGTGGGGTACGCTTGCCATACGAGAATCGGCTCGGCGAGTTAGAGTTTACGTACGAAGGATTGCTGTACCAGTATCGAGTTGAGATCGGTCGCTTGATGCGGATGAATGTAGATCCCTCCGTGATGCGAGAGGGCTTCGGACTAGATTCAGTCCGTGATGCAGGAATCAGCCAAGCCATCCTTGCGTACATGACAAGCAGAGGTGTAACGGCAGGGCCACGTAGATCGTTGGGTCGTCTCATCACGATGATAGTGAAGTATGGCACTAGTGGGTTGTATCATTACCGATGTGCAGGTAAGGATTTTGGGGAGCGAACTTGCATCGAGGTGGTTCCTCCTTGGGAGTTGCTATCGATACCGTGGGAGGTGGACACTCTCGATGATGTTCGTGGCCTATCTCGATGTCGAATGGTACCACTAGATTGGGTTCGCACCCTGAATTTGAAATTAGGTTCTGACGAGGCCCAATTGGATATTGAGGAGCTTCCATACGGGACTCCTCCTTCGGGTTCAGGGCCAGAGGCTAACAACGATGCGTCGCACACTAACAGTGGTTTGGTGGGTCGCGACACTCCGGCTGCTAAGCGTCGTGAGCAAGAGTTGACCCAAGCATCGAAACCGAAGGAACCTAAAAAGAGTAACCAGAAGCAACAACAATGGGTTGAGCTTACGGAAACTTTTCTGTATGGGCCGCAGGACTACTTGGCTCGCCGTATGGTGAAGGTAGGTAACGTCATAGGTCGGGATGAGATTTATATCGGAAATGCTAAGGAGCCGGACAAGAAGATTGTTAACCCGTTGCCTGTAGCTCGGTACATCAGTACCGGTAGTTTCTACGGTCGCGGCTTCGTGGGTTCGCAGATGGGTATCCACTATGAAGTAGAAAAGATGCTTGCTAATCAGTTCCAGAATGTTGCAGACCTAGATGCGTTCCCATTCATAGTCATACCAAGCACATCGGGGTTGACCAAGAAGCAGGTGTTGAAGAAGGAGCGACGCAAGGTTCTCTTTTCTGACCCAGATCCTCTTAATCCTAACGCGGTTCCGTTCAAGATTGATCCCTACTCGTCGGGTGACTTCCCTGGAAGGATTGCCCAGATGGGCATCGGCCTAGCAGACAAACTTTCGGGACAAGGAGACATCTTCAATGGAGAGGTTCCTGGTCGAGTTGACTCAGCGGCAGCGTTAGGATTCTTGTTCGAGACTGGCAACGTAAACGTGTTGGCTACAGTGAATGACATTTCGGATGCGTACTCGTTGTTGTACGCATCGTTTCTACAGGCAGCAAAGCAGGAAGTTGAGAAGCAGGGGGTTGAAGAAGGAGAGGATGGACCATCCTTCAAGCTACCAATTCTTGACGACCGAATCATCGGAGTAGTCTTCGACCCTGCGACGGGGACCGTCTCGCTAGCTAAGAATCCAGTACCCGAACCGTGGCAAGTTAAGATCGATGTGGCCGAACGTGCTTTGCAGTCACCGTCGCAGGCGAAGCAAGAAGCAATGTTGATGCTCGTTAATGGAATCATCGACATAACGATGTTCCGAATCTTGAATGAGAAAGAGGGTTGGGGTTACCCGATTGGTAATCGATCTGATTGGGAGGCATGGCGTAAGGCTGTGCTCCAGAAGATACTACTTTACAACGATGGCGAGACTCCCGGCCAAATTATTGGAGGGTCAGAATACGACCGCCCAGATATCGTGTTACCTGTCATCGAGGAGATGACAAGCAGTGTTGAGTTTATGGTCGCCTCTGAAGATGTGCGAAATGCGTTTATTGAGTGGAAGGAACGCTTTGAACAGATAGGACCTAACTTCCCAGATCAGTTGAGCTTGGATCAGGGGGCTGCCAGTGTAGGCATCAATCCAGGTCAAGCCGCAGGTGCAGCATAACTAGTAGACGGAGACAAGCATACAATGGTCGATGTAATTGAAAACGAAGATGGACCTACAAAAGAGTCGGATGCAACCTCTGTGCCACTCCTTACTGATGCAGAAGCAGCGGCGGAAGCTGCAGCAGAGGCTAAGGATAAGTTGTTTGAGGTTGGAAACGCGGACGGATCCACCTCGAAGCTGACGTTTGAGGAGGTGCAAGCTAAGTTGACCCGCGTGAACGAGAAGGAGAGCGGTGCCGACAAGAAGTTTCGAGAGGCTTCTGCTACCCGACAGTATACACAGGAGATGACAGAAACCTTCAGGTTAGCAAAGGCGGGAGACGTGGATGCTATGCGTAAGCTGCCTGATTTCCCTGAGTTGGGTGTGACGCAGGAGGAGGTGGATGAGCTGTTGAATCAGGGCAAAAAGGACGAGGGGGCCTCCGTCGAGCAAGCAGCACAGAAGCGTAACGTGACCCTAGAGGACCTTCCTCCTGATGTGCAACAGGAGCTTCGGGAGAGCCGAAAGGTTCGTTTGGCGGCCCTAAAGCAGAATGTCCACAGCAAGTTGGATGATGCCCTTGACGGGGACGATGTTGTGGGTCATATTATGAGTGGGGAGAGCGATCGATTAAAAAAAATCGCGGGGCGTGCCCGCGAATATTCAAAGCAGGCACTCAAACGACGAGTTGCAGCTTCAGCAGCGGACGGAATAGAATGGAAGCCTACCCAGCAAGAGTTGCAGAGGGTCGTGCAAGAGACACGAGCATTTCTGAGCGACATGCTGGAAGAGGATCCTCTAGGACCAGAGGCGGAATCAACACCTACCTTGGGTCGAACTCCATTGATGTCGCCTACGACACTCCACCGTGCGAATACGCCACCTAAACGGGTAGCGAGTACGGATCCTAAGTATGCTGATTATCTCTCTGAGAAAACAGCCTACGAGCAAGCACTAGCTGACTAACTCCTACCTGTACAGGTATTAAAATACGACGACCTACTCGGCTTCGATCGGGAGGATGCGTCTCAGGAGTACAGGTATGGCTACCGCTACAAGTATTGCAACTCTGGCCAACGTCCTGAAGGAGGAGCTTTCCTTCGTACGGGCGGAGTCTGAGCCAGAAGTTGATGGCATTTTTTCAAAGTTTGAAAACAGCTCTGCGGGTGTTGAGCGTGGCGTAGGTCGTACCTGGCAAGTACTGCACACGTTCTCGACAGGACTCGCGGGCGGATTCAAGAACGTGTTGGCATCGGGGCCCTCCACTGCGGATACGACCGCAACCGGGCAGTCCCTAGCGTGGGGCTCTAGCCCTCGAACTTTTCCGGCTCTCACTGAGGTGACGGCTCCCAACTACTTCCAACGTACGCTCACGTTGGTACAAGGGATGGGTAACCTCGCGTTGCCCTTCCAGTACAGTCAAGCAGACCGCTTGGATGCATCCATCATGTCGGCGGTCTCGCTGATTATGAAGGGTACAGGCAAGAAAGTCACCCAGTCTGATGCGATCATGTTGTACCAGAATGATCGTGGAGGAGCGGGCACTATCGCCGACCGAGCTATCATAGCCCTCGTCACAGCGGGTGACGGTGCAGGTAACACCGATGTAGTCGATGGGCCACAAACAGGCGTATCCCTTACGATTACGTTCGATGGCACCAACGTGCTCGGTAGAGTTGGTCGTCTCATGCCTGGCATGTTGGTGGACCTCTACACCGACGCAGACGTCAAGCAGAACTCCGCTGCGGGATCTCTCGGTGCTGCTGTGGATCTCATCGTTCAGTCGGTGGACTACGTCAGCAAGAGTTTTGTGCTGGCGACAGTTGACGCCTCCACAGGATTGGCCCCAGCAGACGTGGATGCTAATGACTACATCGTGCTCAAAGACTCGGTGGGTGTTGGTCCGTCTGGTTTTGAGGACTGGATGGTCAACAGTGGTACAGCGTTCGGTGTAGCCCTTGCAAGTCAACCGCAGCTCAAGTCGTTGATTGCGGCTGTTGGTGGGGTGCTCGACGAGACCACCAAGAACAAATTCGTGGGTGGTTTCTTCGATGCTTACGGAAGCATGTACAGCGTTGACACCATGATTACGACCACGGGTGTCCTGAATGCTCACCTAGAGTCGTTGGATGGTTTGGGTCGTTACGATCGACAGAACCAGGCGATGAAACCTCGTGAGGGTTGGGTTTCGATCGACTACACTTGGGGTGGACGAGGAATGCAAATTCTCCTCTCCCGATACATGAAGTCGGGACAGGCCCTCTTTATGAAATCGTTGGATGGGAACCTCAAGCGGTACATCCCGCCGCCCGTGAAGTCTACGAGAAAGGGAGTGCCTGACTTCCCGCAGGACATCCAGTTCATTGCACCTTGGCTGGGGTCGAGTTCGATCTTCATGCCTGCGACGTCCTCGGATGGTGTCACGGAGTTTGCACAGGCACCGTTCACGTACTTCCGAGAGTTTGCTCCGGTTCAGATGCCAGGTATCAAACTTACAGGATTGACGGAGCTGAATCCTTAATCGATTGACTTGTCTCTGGGTGGGGGCCTAACGGGTTAAGCCGAGGCCCCTACCGTTAGCCAGGAGAACTATGTACGCGACACCTTTTGATTCCAACGTCCACAACATCCAAGAGACTCCGTTTAGTCGATTTCTACAAATCCACTTTCGAGATCCCTTGATCTTCACGTACCTGCATACTCAGACTAAGAATTGGGTGGTGGCTGCGTGGATCCATCGGAAGTTTGGACGGATGTTAGAGCTGGCCATCATGGGTAGGGCACCTGTAGGCAACCAACAGATTGTACATTCCATCGAGACTATGGTTCGAGGGAATCCTGAGGGTGAGCGGAACAAAAAGCAAAATCGCGAAGTGCTTCGATTCATGGAGAGTCGAGCGGACGAAGCGGAGTTGAACGACTCCATAGAGTGTGCAGATGCGATGGACTTTCTGCAAAAACGAGCGAAACACCAGAAACGGGTCTACTCCCTGAGTAGTTGAGTACCCGATCATAGGAGACCAGTGCGATGATGCACAACTTTACATTCAAGCCGGGTACCCAGAACCAAATCGTGAATCTGTTTATCCCTGATGTGACGCTAGCCGCAGACGTGGCCGTGTCACCCACAGCGTCTTTTATGGGTTCGGCTATGATAGGGGTGTTGTTCACGGACATCTCTAAGACGTCTTTCATCCGAGAGGGTGATACAGCAGACACCCTTATTGCAGAGGTAGCTGGCGTCGTTGGTGCCTACACGTCGGGGGGTTTCATCCTCATTGACGATACCAACATGCCTGGGTGGTACCAGTTCGGCATCCCAAATGCGTGCCTTGCAAATGGTGCGGCATTCGTAGACATTGGCATGGCGATGGCCGTAGACCACGGTGCCGACATTCAGATCCACATTGATCTGATTCGAGCGTTGGCAACAGGCTAAGACTTACTGGGGAGTTGCGTTGGTTGGCGGACGAGTGGCCCGTGGACTCCACGTCTGCGGGTCACTTGCGATACACGGAGACAAGGTGAAAAAAGCAGAGAACTGCGACGGGTGTGGCTTGTGTTGTATACGACAGGGGCGTGCTCCCTACTCTAAAGAGGAAGCAAAACATCTACCTGTGGAGTTAGTCACAAAACTTGAACGATACATGAACAGCGTACGAGGCCGAGAGAACTGGCGTGGACCGTGCCCCTTGTACGACATTTTGAATAATCGATGCACAGAGTATGAGCAACGTCCCGACGCATGTAGACGTTACGAATTGAACGGTGAGAAATGTCAGGAGATGGTCCAAGTCAAGATTCATAGTGACGCGGTTGGGGCCGGGATGAAACGATGGCAGTTGAGTTTGAAGTAATTCGAGTGGCGGCTGCTACCTCCACGGGTATTCAGACCATCAACACTACCATCAGGCCCAAGGGCGTGATGATGTTGATTGGTAAGGCCACCGCCGACGGAACCCAAACCGATGACATCTGGCAGTCTATGGGATTCACGGACGGCAGGAACGCAATCTGCATAGGGTCCATGTCGGAACACGGTGTCGGCATCAGCAATGTAAAGATGAAGGCCGACTTCTCCAACGACGTCGTCCTGCAACAGTTAGACAACGCAGCAGCCGTAGAATCCGTCGCGGAGATAGACTCCTTCTTTAATGATAGCATTAGGATCAACTGGACAACTGCACCAGCCGCCGCGTACTTGATGACAGTGATTGTGTTCGGTGGTACGGAGGTGGAAGCCGATGTAGGCACGTTCGTATCTAATGTCACTCAGAACAGTACGACAGTTGTAACCACGGGGTTCAATCCTGATCTGGTCTTGTTCCTAGATAATGGGAACGACATGTCTGAATCCACTTCCAACGGTCGAGGTTTCGGGTTCGGAGCATCGGATCAAGCGTTCAATCAGGGGGCCCTCCAATCCAACGAGTTGCATAATCAAGGCAATGCTGCTGGTGAGGGGATCATACGAACTGGACGAGCTTGTTTGAATCAAATGCTCGCAAGTTCCAACTCTTGTGAGATGACAGCTACAGCCTCAACTAGTTTTACTATGACAACTAGGGATGGAAATGGGGCTACACGGTACGGTTACATGGCGTTGTTCTTGTCGAGTGCTTCAGCAAAGGTACGAGTAACTACAACACCAGCAAGCGTGAGCAGTGTGTATGACTCGTCATATGGATTTGAACCTATCGGAGCCATCCACGTTCAAACTCCAATACCCTCACTGAATGTTGTCCACGTAGGATTCGTGGATAAGTTCAACCTCAATCTCGGTGATAGCTATACAGTAGGTGCCTTCACGGATGACGACGTAGAGAGCCACTGTTGGTACATGGATGATGCTAATACAACGATGCACAGTAAGGAGTTTCGCAACACCGGAACAGAGATAGCAGAGTTGTTTGTTCGTAATACGCCAATTACTGCCGTGAAGGGTGTAGTTCCTACTCCATCAACCAATCTGTTCCAGGCTAACGGTATCGAGATTAACTGGACGACCCTCGACTCCATACATGGGATTAATAAATACTACATACAGGTCGCAATAGCGAACGACCCCCCAATAACATTCGTCCCGTTCCCCAGAGCTAGAGGACTAGAAGCCGGGCACCTTTCGATGGCTGGAGGCATGCAATAATGATCGTTAAGGCTGGGTCTACGGACGTAACAACATACTTCGTAATCCGAAACACGTCGGACGGTGAAGGCAAAACAGGCATTAGCATCCCTGATCTTGATATTCAGTACGTTCGCAGTGGTGCAGCCCCCGTTGCGGCAGTGTCGTTGGTAGCATTGGCCTTGACGAGCACCGCCCATACCGACAACCGAGGCATAGAGATAGATGCTACAGACCAACCCGGTCTCTATCGGGTAGACTGGCCCGATGCAGCATTCGCCACAGGCGTCCGAGAGGTTATCCTCTCAGTACGCGATACTGAGACTGCTCCTAACAATGCCTTTGTTGAGCACCTCCGTGTAGAGCTGTCTCCCGAAGTAGATGTATCACATTGGAACGGAGCAGCTGTTGCTACGCCGCAGGTTTCAGGTATGCCTGATGTCACGTTGGCGGACGACGCAAATCATGGTGGCACCACCGCAGTCATTACCGCTGAGCGAATCGTGGTTGCCAGCACCACCGCCGGTCAACCAGGCATCAAGGCAACTGGTAACACCACTGGATCTGGAATCCTGGCTACAGGCGGTGCATCTGGGCATGGATTAGAAGCACAAGGTGGTGCCTCCAACGGACATGGCATGGAGGTGACGAGCAATGCCGCCGGTAACGCGGGTATTCTCACTACTGGGAATACAACGGGCCCTGGACTCCAGTGTAATGGTGGCACCACAGGTACAGGTATAGAAGGTCGTGGTGGGGCTACCTCCGGTCCAGGTATTCTCGCTAATGCTCAGGCGGGTAATGACAACGGCCTCGAATGTGCTGCTCACGGCACGGGTGAGGATATTGCGGGAACCCTTGAAGCCTTGAAGGGCCACACTCCTCAGACAGCAGATTTAGGTGGGCTAATCTTAACTACTGGAACCGCTACCGGGGGGACTATCTCTACTGTTATTGATACTAGCCGTACCGACGCTGATGACTACTGGAACGGGCAACTCATCGTGATGACCAGTGGTGCTGCTGCTGGGCAGTCGGCTGTCATCCGAGACTATAACGGCACCACAGACACCTTCACCATCTCTCCACAGTTTGGGTCGGCAGTGGGTAGCTCCGACACTTATGTCGTCTTTAATGGATTGGCCGTTAAGGCCGGATTTATCCCTCTGGTACGATCTCAAATGCAAGGGCTAGGGGGTGGTGCAACGGGCCGAGAATTCGTTGATGTTGAAGCCATGAGCGGTGTCAATGTTATTGGTAGTGCTCAGATTGCTACGAATGCGATTGGGTCTACCGAAATTGCAGCCAATGCTATCGGAGCCTCCCAACTCGCAACCGATGCAATTGGAGCCGCTCAACTTGCAGCAGACGCCCTTGCTGAGATAGCCGACGACGTTTGGGACGAGGTACTCACCGGTGGAACGCACAACGTCGCGAGTTCCGCAGGTAAGAGGCTTCGTGAACTTCAAGAGAACGAGGGCTACGAAGATGGTGCAATCTGGGTGGACACGGTGAACGGAACTGCAGGAACCGAGGACTTCGTTAACGGCACGGTGACTAATCCGGTAGCCTCAATTGCTGACGCGAACACGTTATCGGCTTCACTCAATCTACATCGGTTCCGAATCGTGAGTGGGTCTACGATTACGTTCGCCGCTTCCCAAGCGGGAGACGTCTTCCTCGGTACAAGCTGGACACTTGCTCTAGGTGGCCAGAATGTTGCAGGCATCTACGTCGGTGGTGCCACAGTCAGTGGCATCATGGGTGGCACTGGCACGACGCAGATATTCCAGCAGTGCCTCATGGGAACATGCTCCTTAATTGCTGGTACGCATGTGTTGGAAAGCTCACTAGGAAACGGACACACTGTTGTAGAAGCAGGAGATTACTTCTATGACAGATGCCACTCTGCAATGGCAGGTCTTGGTACCCCCTCGTTTAACTTTGGGGCTGCCATCGGTAATACGAATCTAAATGTGAGAAACTACAGCGGCGGAATCCAGCTTGAAGCTATGGGTGACACCGGGACGGACTCGGCATCCATTGAAGGTAATGGCCAAGTCATCGAGGGAACTTGTACCGGTGGTACGGTCGCCATCCGAGGTAACTTCACTGTGAGTGGCATCACAAATCTAACACTCTCCGATGATGCACGTTACGACATCACGCAAGTTAACGATCAGGTTGTAGACGTGTTGAGAACTGATACCCTCACGGAGCTAGGGGTAGCATCTCCGTCTGCGTCGCCCACGTTTGAAGATGCGATCATGCTGCTGTACATGGCGATCCGAAACGCAAACACTGCAACGGCCACCGCCCGTGCAGTCAAGAACGATGCAGGCACACAGATAGCGTCTGCTGTGATGAGCGATAATGGTACAACTTTCGATCAAGGGAAGCTAGTGTAATGGCGATCGACACAGAAGCTAAACGACGATCTACCATGCAGACGTGGGGTTTCAATCGGGTGTTACCTGTACCCGATGGCAGCGACGCAGATTCGGCTAGTCAACGGGCCCACATGTATATCTATGCAGGTTTGATTTCCGTTTTTGTGCCTCCGCCGTGGTACTACTGGCTCGTCATTAGAATCAGGAGAAACAGCCATGCCTGATCTAGTTCATAAAAATGAAGCAGATTCAACCCTGCGACGTCTCATGTTTTTCCTCGTCGATGTAACCGATGGCATAACACCTGAAACAGGTGAAGCCGGTGGTCAACCGCAGATCAGCGTGGACGGTGCCTCCTTCACCGCTACAGGTATTGGGGTTCTCGTCCACATGGGCAATGGGCAGTACTACGCGGAGGTGACACAGGCCACCGTCAACGTAACCTCGGGCCTCATCTCAGGACGTTACAAGTCTGCCGCTACGCTAGAGGCTCCATCCCTCAGTATATTGAAGGTGGTCACTTGGGATCCACAGACAGCCCCCCAGACCGCGTTGGACCGCATCGGTGCAGTCACAGGTTCCGGCACCAATACGCTCTTAGGCATCCTTCAAGCTCTGCTACGCAACGATGCAGCGATACCCTCCGACATCGGGGGCAGCTACGACGCTACAACTGACAGCCAACAATCATTGAGGGATCGTCTACGAGTCATCGAAGGTACTTCATTTGCTACCGGAACAGATAGCCTCCGTGCCATCGCACAAGCCATAGCAGAATCTGTTGTCATCGGCGTGGGTTCCACGTTCGCGTTTGAGGGTTTTCTTTCTAGGGTGGTCGCTAATGTTCGCAACTTCACAAATGAACCCGAGACCAACGCCAAGTACAACAACGATGACATCCTACGATTGATGTGCTCCGCATGGTCCCAACTCTGGACCGAATTGAATCTGACAGCAGACAACGCACCGGTAGTTCGCTACGACGTAAACATCGTGAAGGGCAGGCAAGATTACTTCTTACCTCCAAACATCGGTGAGATTCTACGACTGTATCGCGTTAACGCAGACACCAAACTTTCCGATGAGGAGCTGATCCCTCGATCCTACTACAACCCCGTAGGACCCGGCTTCACCATAGAAGGTAACGTGTTGCGGCTGACTCCTGTGTGGGACGTAGCCAAGACGTTCCGGCTAGAGTACATCCCGTCGGGCGAGATATGCCCACACCAAGGATCCGGTAAATCTCTAACCTCTACGACTTTCGAGTTAGACCAGAATACCAGCTCTATGACGGGAGCCTTCGACGGACGCGAAAATGCATACGCTGGGTATGCTCTTATGATTCACCAGGGGGACGCTTTCGGCAAGATGGAGGAGCGATTCATCACCTCCTACGATCTAGCAACACACGTAGTTACAGTATCTCCTGCGTTTACATTGACCCCAATAGATGAACTTAAAGATTACGAGTTGGTGCCTCAGTTTGGCATCATGTTTGAGTTAGTGCTGAGTCAGATGGTCTCTCGCTCCATCCTTGTAGTCGAAGAGGGTACCACCAAACGATACACGGGGTTAACGCAGGATTATCGTGAGAAGGTTCGAGCCCTACGGATAAAACTCACGAACATTCAAGCTAGACGAGCCGATCGTTTCGAGGGCGACGTTGTGGAAAACAGACGATTTGGATCAAGGTTTCCACTAAAATGATAATTGGAGGCTTAACAGGAACGCCAGCCGTCAACCGGCTCAACTATGTGCTCCCCGTAGTCCGCGTAGACCACGTCAACGGAGCACCGCTGGACTCTGGTTACATGCTTGCATCCCCCATGCGAGGTTTAGTCGAAGGGCGACCCAACCGGCATCCTTTGAGTTTTGGGGTATCCGACGGCGGCGAACTTCGTGTACCTACAGGTGAGGAAAGCGAGTACGAGTCTGTCAACCTTGGAACCAAGCAGGAGTCTTCAGGCTAATGGCTGAACGCACCGTAGACCTCAACCGGAGCTTCGTGTACCGAGCAGCCCAGCCCGTGCAGAACCGCCGCGTTCACCCCTCCCTCGTACCCGCAGGCGAATACGTTCGACTCACTGGTATAGATGGTCGCTTCGCTGGTAGCTTCCGCCGCTTCCCTGGTTTCATCGATACGTTAGACCTCAAGACAATCGACGTAGCAACCACCAACGATGCGAACGCAATCAGCAACGTGTGGTTCTTCAAGCACATCTCGGTGCAGGCCCCGAAGTTTCTCTACTGGAATCCCCATAACGCCAACGGTACCGACCCTGTCAACGATACGGACTTCAACAATAGTCCGGTCTCAGACTGGGATGCTCACGCCAAGGGCAAGTTCGACGTAGACAATGCCACGTATCCTTCCGGTCAACCTCTTGTGTTACGAGGTTTCGTAGTGGCCCACGACTATAAAGACTCCACCGACTCAGACGCAGTCAAGGGAGTATTGCGTTTCGTGTACTGGGACCCGAAGGCCTCAGCGTGGAGATCCCAAATCCTGCTACGTGAAGTGAAGACTCTCGTCGATGCTCGCTGGGACGTATCCACCGACCATGCACAATTTGGAACTGGTGGCTCCTTCATCAATAGCACGTCGGAGTACGACGCTGTAGCTATGGGCCCCTTCATCTACTTCTGTGTTAACCGCGGCACAATCGCAGACGAAAACTCTATCGAGAACGGTGAGCTAATCCCTGGTGACTTCTATCGCAGGTCTGTTCGTGTTGAATCCAAACCTGATAGTTTCCAATGGAAGTTCACGCAGTTCGGACCGTTGACGTCCCCTGCCACCAAAGTAGACCCGACAGTAACCCCCATCGCTACCGCAACCACAGGGCTAGACGGTGAGTTTCACTCCAACTCCCGAGTTAGAGTTTCAGCTCGCATGTTCTCCGACCTCAAGAATGTAGCTGGCCCCCTCTACCTCATCGGGCAAGGTAACTGTTCGGCTGACGACGATGTGCTCGACATCGAACTTCTTACTGGTCAACTCGTGGAGTACCCCTCTACCGAGTGGCCGATCTCCCTTTCCGCCATCGATCTAGTAACCAACGGAGACTTTACGAGTGACCTCTCCAGTTGGGTCGCTGGTGCGGGTTGGGCCTTCGATGCGGGGAGGGCTCGTGCAACTAGTGCTACCAGCTCCTTAACGCAAACGGGCATCCTCGAAGTAGGCAAGTGGTACCGCGTAGTGTTGACTACCGCAGACATAACCGGCGGTCAACTTCATGTAGAGTCAGGCACGCCTAATGGAGACATGGAAGGTGGTTTCCATACTCCTATAGACATAAGTGGAACACACGTAATCGTATTCAAAGCGTTGAGCGTTGATTTTACACTACGCGGAGACAACTACTCGGGGACAGTAGACAATGTCATCATCAATGAAGCGACGTGCCTGCACACCAGCAACGACGATCGGCTGATGGGTCCCCGCATTCGAGGGTATCGCTCCATCGACTCTCATTGGTTCGAGACCACAGGCGTAGACATCCCCGGACTCATCGGAGGCACCATCTTCCGAGAGACCTCATTCACTATAGGCTACGAGGGTACAGCACCCACAGATGCAACCTTAAAGTCGTTGGCTAACTACGGACTAGCGGCCAAGGAGCACTCAAGTGAAACAGGTCTGCGTCTTCGGTTCGGATTAACTGCGGACGTATCCCTTACGACACTGGCACGGTTGGACCCGTTCAAGGATGACAATGCAGAGGCACCCGAGAAGCTCCGACTCCTAGCTGGATACCAAGGCACCTTGTTACGCATCGGTACCATGCCGTTAGCTGGTGAACCTGCTGTTACCGTAGACCGCGAAGAAATTCTCTCATGGGGCTCTCTCGTCCGGTACGCCCCGGAGCAGTGTCGCATCACAGATGCAACACCTCTAGGCTCGGTGCAAGATGAACGAATCCTAACGATGGTAACCGCAGGCGACTACGCCTTCGCTATCGGAGACTCAGCCATTTATCGTGTACACCGTAACGGCTCGCTCCTCGGTATCAACGAGGTGCAAACTCTCGTGGGCGGCGTAGGCCGTTACGCAGCCGTAGGCGTTGGCTCCGCGTTGTACTTCGTAGGGTCCACCGGCTTGTATGTGGTAGACGGTGCAACCAATGAGTTCCAGCTAGTCACCTCCGTGGATCGCATCATTCAAGAAGACTGGCGTGGCTCCCTCGGCTCCATCCACATGGCATATGACCAACGGTTAGGTGCTCTCATCGTGCTCAACGAAACTAGAGACGAAGCCATCCTCCTCTGGCAGAATACAGGACTGACAACGAACCTCGAAGATGTATCGTTCAAGTTTGGAACCCAGGGCATCGATCCTGAGACTGCCGGTGCAGCTCGCTCCTTCTGGATCGACTCCGACGGCGACATTATGACGCCGAACGCTGAGCGTGAAGACGACACAGCTCAAACTATGGTCGGTGGGGCCCGAGCCGTTGGTTCCGTACAGGTAGCATGGAACGCGGGCTTCGCAAGTGGGTCCACTCCCACGGTGTTGAAGGTTCCGCTTACTTGGAAACTAGTGTCGCAGATGGCCGGTGCCAAGATTTACTTCTTGTCAGGAGGGCTAAATGGAACCTCTGCCACCATCGCCACCGTAGACACTGTCACCAACGAGATTACGCTTACAGAGGCAGTCTCCGACCCACCTGCATCTGGGGATCGATACTCGATAGCCCCCATCGTCTACGAGGTGATCGGATGGCCCATCCAAGATGAACGCATCGGACCCGAAGTGTTCATTCGTAAGGTCATCCGTGCCATGCGACACCACGTTTTATTGCTCGATGGACACACCACAAACTCTGGTGCATTCGCAAATGTAAACCTGCTTATGCAACACAGAATGTACAAGAGGGGGCTGCTCACAGCCACAGACATCCTCCAGACTTCAGAGGCCCAGATGTCCTCCGACCCTACAAAGAATGCGTCCAGCATCCCTCAGGCGGGTAGCACACTGATTCCTGCGTGGAGGCAGCTAGCCTCCGACCTAGATTTCGAGTTGTTGTCAGGTCGCGTAGATGGTACAGTTACTATGAGTGGCTCCGAATCGAGCCCTTCCACCGCGTACAACTAGGAGTAAGTAGTACGATGGCGAAAATTAAAACGACGCCCCCTAGTGGGCACACGTTGCTACGAAGCCCCAGTGCTCCCGGCGGATTCTCCAAAGTAGGCCGAGCCGCAGCAGCAGGTGCCCAGACTCGACTCAATACAGGAGCGATCGGTTCGCCGCAACGTGCAACTCAATCGCTCCTGGGCGGTATCCGAAATCGACAGCAAGCACGCTCTACCAGATCAACGATTCAACCTCAACAGTTTCAACCGTCCAACATAGACGAGGCCATCCTCGGGCGACCCTTCAACTCGATGTCCATCGCAGACCGACAAGGACTCTCCATCGATGAAGCTCTACGCTTTGCGTCTGAGGCAGGAGTACCCATTCCACAAGAGTTTCTTGATGACTCCACACTCGCCGACCCTGCCACCGTCGCAGCAGGGAATCAATTTAGATTAACGAACGCGGACATCTCGCGAGCCAACGCACTCGGTATTCCACTTGGAGAGCTACTTCAGTCGCCGAACCCCTCGCAGTTCCTCGATAACATCGAGAATCCTGTGGCTCCGGCTCCACAGTTCGACCAAGAGTTCATCGACACAATAAGTGGACCCTTGTTCGATCAGATTGGCACGCTTACGCAACAGGTGGAAGACCTCCAAGGTCAGTTAGACGACGGAGGCAAGAGCGATATTGTGAATCAACTCCTGTTCGCGTTGTTCGGTGGTGGCCAACAAGATGAGGAGGGGGGCAACCAGTTTACAGGTGGATCATTCTTCCCTAGTGGCAGTAGCCCGTTCTTGGCGGCGTAATCATGGCAAACATCTTCGATACAATCGGGAACCCCGGAGCCCAGTTCGTCGGCAACACGTTGCTTGGTTTGATTCAAGCAGGACGTGCGGGTGGTCGCCGCCCGGCACCGCCCACTCCCAGCACTCGCAACACCGAGCTAGAAACAACTCGTCCACGTACCGGCCTCAACCTAAGTCCGTCGCAGCAAGCTATCCTGGGCGACTCCAGCTCCTTCGGATCGCAGCTACCGAGACAAGCAGAGATCAGCATCCAAGACATCATGGAGAGCTTCCTCGGTGACGAGTTCCGCAACGCCGAAGCCATCAACGAGTTGAATGAGCGACTACGCTCCAACGTAGCTGGTGCCCAATCCGAATTCGGTGAAGCACTTGGAAACATTCGTAGCACCCGCGGTGACCTCGACCGGGCAGTCGCAGAAGGCCAAGCAAACTTCGATGCAGGACGTGAAGCGTTGAACGCAGGCGTCCAGGCGGTTGTGAACCAGGTGAAGACGTTCCGTTCTGACTTCCGTGAAATCTACACCAACATCACAAGTATGCGTGGTGATGTACTCGCGGAGGCACGCGACAACACTGCGGCCCTCATGGTCAACGCCTCCAACGGTATCACGCTACAAGTAGGCCAAGCACTCGAAGACCAACGAGCTGCGATACAAGCACAGGGTATCCCACAGGCCCAGATTGATAATCAACTTGCACAGGTGGCTGCCAACGGTATCCGCATGAACGGTGACCTGTTAACACAGGTGGGAGCGGAAGAGAATGCACGCATCAGCGACTTGAGTGTCCGCACCGGTCAGTGGGTCGCCGACATCTCCAATGCGTTCACGCAAGCATCAGGATCCGTGATTGCATCTGCGGCTAGCTCGTTCACCACGTTGGCCACCGCCCGTGCCAACCTTGAAACAGGTGCCGCCGATTGGCGTTCCCGCATGACCGCGATGCGTGCCGATTTAGATTCCATGTTTGCACAGACAGCGATGGCAGGCCGCGTAGACCTCCACAACATGCAATCGGCTATCATGGATCCGGTAATTAGACTCGGACCCATCATGGAGGGTGTGTGGAGCCTCCGCATTGGTCTCGAAGACCTGGAGCACCAGTACCAACTGGAGAACTTCAACATCGAGAATTCCATCGACGGTATATTCTTCGAGTCCACCCGCTCCGCGTTCAACCGTTTGGGCTCCATCAACGAAGCTCGCCACCAAGAAGGTGTAGCCCGCAACATCGCCTCCCAAAATAGAACCGCCGCAGTCGGCACCAGTGTCCTCGGTGCCTTCACCAGTAAACCAGGCACTAGCGATCCGGGTAGCTCCGCAACATTCCAAAGTGGTGTTCCCTTCAACAGTGGGCAGGGACCCATCGTCTCAAACTTCACTCCACAGGTGGGGCCTCCTCCGGCTTAATAGGTGACAGACGTATGAGTAGACTACCATCAGGAAACGGAACTCCGGCACCCGGACAGTTCAGTAACCTACCTCAACGTAGCGGTGCTGGACAACAGGGTGCAGCTCTGCTTACGCAACTAGCACAGCCGCAACCAGGTGGAGCTGTAGCTACTCCTCCACAAACGCGGGACACCGTACCCGAATCTATTGAGAACTTCACTCGGCAGCAACAAGTACGCCAAGAGCGTGAACGCGACCGTGAGTTCCAACGACAAGTCAACGACCGAGCCCAAGCCCTCGAACTGGTGATGGGTGCAGCCTCCCGCGAGGCCACCAGCCGCACGGACCAGCTCAACTTCTACCGCGAGATCATCGACACGGGCACCCCCGATCAGATCGAGAATGCACTCGTAGAGTTGAAGTCGCTCAACAAACGTGGACCCATCACGTTACGCTCATTGATGGACGAAAACAAGCTGCGTGCGATGGGCTTCACCGACGCCCAATTGTCCGTTGCAGACGATTCCATCGGTAGTTTTGCACCAACAGGCTCTTGGAATACGGCGGTCATGTTATTGGAGAACATGGGCATCCAACGTGCAGACGCAGGACATAAGAAGATCGCCAAAGATCGAATCCAACAACTGATCGCTAACCAGCGGTTGCTCACGAAGCGAACCATCGGCACCCCGCTGAAGGAATCATTCAAAGCATACGGATTCACGGGCACCTTCGAGGAGGAGGGCTTCCTCCCTGTATCTACCGATGAAGGATTCATTAAGGTGCGAGACCGAGCAGGAGACTTCGTCAAGGACTTCATCGATGGTCGAGCAGGAGACCCGACAGACCTAGCCCAAGCAATACTAGACAGCTCATTTCTAGGTGGTGACCCTGGTGACTACCTGACTAAGTTCACCAACAAAGGTGATGTAGACATCATTCCTGCACATGCGTATGCGGCGTCGTTCGCGTACGAATCGGTTGCAGACTCTATTAGCAACTTCAGGCAGAACACACCAAACCTTACGGAGCTTCAGCAAGAGCAACTACGACTGGCAGAGGGACGCATAGAGGTGACTGCTGGTTTACTACGCAACCGATCATCGCAAACCATCGACGATGCGGGCCACCTACAGAAATCGTTGGATCGTGTGATACCGTTGTGGTCCGCAGCTCTCGTAGGAGGTGAGAAAACTTCCAAGGAGTTCGCCGAGTTTACGAAGGGTGCCGTCGTCCAACAGGGACAGGAGTTCGCCGAGACCCTCGGTGCTGAGGTAGGACTCGAAGGAGAACTAGACTTCGACTCCGTGATGCGGATTGCCACCGAAGTGATGAGCCGCGACCAAGCACCTGTGCGTGCTATCACAGAAGGTATGTTGCCTGTTGGACTCAAAGACTTCGAGTCGCTCCAAGAGGACGCATCCCGAGGTAAGCTACGCAACGAGGCCGGAGCCGCAGCCACCAACGCTAGAGGGGCCGAGCTGACACGCCTTCGACAAACGCAGCAGAACGCAGCCAACGAGCGAATCGCAGCCCTTGAAGCAGCAGAGGAGCCCTCGCTGATCTCCGCAGGTGAACGCTTCGGAACAGGAGACATCGAAGGGTCTATACTACAGAAAGCAGGTGAGCTAAGTGGTGGGTTGGTAGAAGCCATCACAGGGCCACTCGGCGATGTTAACGTGTTGGGTCGAGCTTTACTAAAAGACGAGGCAGCCCGTACCCCTGAGGAGCAGGAGTTTGTGGACCTCTTCGAGAATCCACCCGAGGGGTTACTCGTTGAGGAACTCAAAGAAGCCCTGGGAGTCACGTTCGAGGGTCGCACCCCAGGTGACACACGCAGGCCAGGGGAGACGTTCCCCAGTGCGGTCGGCAGCATGGAACAACGCACAAGGATCAAGAGTCGGTCTAAGAAGAAGCCCGAGAAGAAGAAGAAGGGAGAGCGTTAACTAATGGCAGTAAGTGCTTTAGCGGCAGGTGGCATCACAGTAGCTAACCTTCTGGCGTTCCTCCTCGCAGACAGAGCGATCTCATCTAGTGGTAAGGATCCTGCGAAGGCGTTGCAACGATTACAGGGGCGGGAGGCATTCGCTGAAGCCCAAGCCCTGGGCGTTCTGTCCGAAGGTGAAGCCGTACGTTCAGGTATCGCCCGTGCTAAGAGTAAACAGGAAGCATTGTCACCCGAGGCGATCGACTCCCTCAACGCACTACTAGGTAGCAGCCCTGAAGACAGCACCGAATTTAACTTCTCCGCTGGAGACCTCTCATTCTTGGAGCCGAGCGAGGTGGCATCTGTGCTCGACTTCAGCATCGGTGAGCCAGGATTCTCCGGGCGTCTGGTAGCTGCAAGCGAGCCAGAGGTTCCATTGATGGCTAGAGGTCTGGGGATCGCGTAATGGCTAAGTTCACAACGAAAGAAAATGAACCCCTCATATCTGCTCTTGGTCGCACCAAGCGTACAACCTCGAAGTCTAAGCAGAGTGTAGCTAGGTTGCGTCGTGAACTTCGCAAGCTCGGAGTGACCACCGTCCAGGTGCGAGGGCGAACAATACCCATAGGACGAGCGGGGAAAGCTGTACTACTCAGCACGCTCGAATCGATAACAGGCCGAGCGGCAAAGGTGGCACCCGCTGTAGCAACGACCGCCGCAGCCACAGGTTCAGTTGCCAACGTAGTAAAGGAGGCCTCTAAGAAGATCGCAGAATCTGCGGCTCCAGCGAAGGGCTTCCTCGGAAAAGCAGGCAAGGCCCTATTCAGCTCCAAAGGGGCACTAGTTGGTGGGGGAGTACTGAGTGCGTTGTTTCTAGGAAGCACGCTATCGAAGCGTAACAAGGATACCGCGTTAGCTGAACGGTTGGATCGGGTGCAGGCATCCACGCCCGAGGACATTTTGCGTAACATTCAACGTAACGAGACGCTTGCGTTGCGGGAGGGCCGCCTCGCACAGAGGGATCCTGCTGCGTACGAGTCACTGCGACAGATTGCATCGGGGCAGGGGACCACGCAAGCACTCGCACGGGGCGAATTTATTATTGGTGGAGGAGCCTCCTCCGGTGGACGTGTTTTACAGTCGGGCGAGGTACAAGAGATTCTCGCCGCATTAACGGGAGAATAACCTCGTGAGCGTGCCGAACAAACTTGAGACACTAGACGACGTACGGATGCACCTGGCAGAGGAATCCGGTAGGACTGAAGCATACTGGTCACAGCAACATGAACGGAACCGCACTTTCGATAGGTGGAAACTTGACGTGGAGCGTAGGTTTACAGCATTAGAACGCAGGGTTGGGTGGATTTGTGGCGTAACAGCAGTCGTAGGAGCCGTCATAGGCTCTCTAGTGGCAGTCTACGCTAGTTGAGTTAATAACTTGACACACAGCCTACGATGTCGTAGGTTTCAGTGAACTACAAGGTGACACATAAGGATGTCGTGGAATGCCTGGAGACAGTGGTAGTAGCAATGCGATCGTCAAGTGGGCAGCGGGCATCATCGCCTCACTCATGGTGACAGGCATCATCGGATTAGTGGTGCTGTATCGAGACATGGGTATCCTGCAAAGTGACGTCAACGATTTGATGTTTGATGCATCGGACGATACGCGGCAGGACAAGCAGCTATCGAAGCATTGGAGAATACACAACTGGTCGAAGGACAGAATCAACGAGTTACGGGTTGAACACGCGAAGCCGATCGTTTCGTGGCCCGACCTTGAATAGGAGATCAACGATGGGACTAGACTTTGGAACACTGTTGGGTGGGCTGTTTGGTGGGGGTAACTTCTTCCTCGACCTCATCCTCGCAATCCTCACTGCCATCTTCGGTTCGTTTGGTGGAGCCGCAGGATGAATCGAGCTTCAAAAGGAATCTTTCCCCTCCTACTCCTCGCATTTGGAGCATCCCACTCCGGGTGCGGGGAGTTAGGTGCCTTTCTCGCGGGTACACAAGTTCCCGGCGTGTTGAATAATGCACAAGAGGCAACTGACGGACAAAATGGCTTAGCCTGTTGGGACACCAACGGCAACTGGCTTGCGGATCCTGAAGAGGACGTCAACGAGGATGGCTTCCACAACGCTGAGGACTGTCAAGGTGCAGACGGTGCCGACGGAGCAGATGGTGCAGACTCGGAGGTTCCGGGCCCCGAAGGGCCCCAGGGCGAATCCATCATCGGACCCACTGGGCTTACCGGGCAAGCTGGGACCAATGGTATCACGACTACAATCATGCTCACAATCGTCGTGATTACTCGTCCTGGGGATCAACTTTGTGTGGTCCACAACGGAGAACCCATTTGCGTGTCTCCCGAGGGAGCGGACGCACACCTCCGAGACGGAGACGAATACTGCGGGAGGTGCGAATAGGTCGCTGGGATTCTTGAGTCATGACTTTTGAACGAACTATCTCGATGCTGTTCATAGTGGTGGCAGCCGTTGTCATCCTGTACTGCATCGCGTACTACATTAAGGAGTTTGTGAGATGAACAAGAAACGAAGTGGATTTGCGATTTGCGGAGCCCTCGTAGCGGTGCTCATCATCGGAGGCGTCGGAATCGCACTCGGTTGGTGGAGCTAACAAGACCACGCACACTTAGGACGGAACCCAGAGACAACAAACGAACAAGTAGAATGGAGGTCATCGTGAAACGAAACATTGTCGTGTTAGCAGTCATCCTTACGGCGGGCTGCCTCTTAGGTTGTGTAGGCGAGGGCAACAGAATAATCACCATCGAGGCATTTGGGAACAAGTTCGTGTTCAAGGATGAGGTTCCCAATGACCACAACGGTGAGCAGAAGTTCAAACGGGATTTCACCCCCTTCGCCCAAGATTGGATCAATCGCAACACGAAGGCTAAGGAGTCAGAAGACGATGGCACTATCGATAAAAGCGAAGGGGAGGCACTCCCGAATCCATAGGTGCGAGTCTATATTCCTGATGCAGAACACGAAGGATGCACATCGAGGGGCGGGTCTCGGTGCCTACCTCGACATGAAAGGGTTTGTGCCTGATTTCAGGTCGGTAGGATTCGAGGATCCTGTTGGTAGGTTGCCGAACTCGAAGGACCAACCTAGTAACCGAAACGGTGGAGCCCGCATCTAATTGTGAGCAGAGAACGAGCCAAGTTGACCCCCCCGGGGGGGCCCCACAACTACGACGTCTTGCCCGGCGTCTGGGGGTCCCTCCTTACCTTCATCGCGGTGTTGGCCCTCGTGTCTGGGTGTTCGTTGTTGTCCTTCCCATCGACACCGACGCCCCCACTCGATCCAAATATGGATCCGGTGGTAGCTGCTGACTACGAGGCACTGAAGCAAACGGGCACCGCCATCGGAGCAGTCATCACCACGTTGAGTATCCGGTGGCTCGACCACCGACGCAAAGCTAAGAGACAACGTAATCAAAACGGAGACAAATAAATGAGCACTGAAATAGCCAAACCTATCCCTTACGACGAGGGCCTACCACTTGTCAAAGACATGGTTCACTTGTCCGACGGGTATGTCAACCCTTCTGTTATCGCTATGGTTATGACAAATGAAGGACCTGTGTATGGACGTTGTGGAAACGTCAGCCACCACGTTGAGTTTGTGGTAGCAGCCATCCACCAAGTGATAGACCAGATGGAGGAGAATGAGATCAAAAAGGGACATCCTCTCTACGGACAGTGGTATGATTTGAAGGGGGCCCTCTGTGAGGCCAGCAACGAAATCTCAGCCTACCACAAAGACGTACGGGCCATCCTAGATCAAGGAGACAACCAAAATTAAAAACATCAAAACCAAGAGCAAGTATCCTCTCGTACACATCTTGTGGGACGACTCCAGCCACAGGAGTGGTTGGCACCACGAGGAGGACACTAATGCGTGGATAGGTCGCTACGACGCAGAGTGTGAGACGATGGGATTTCTCCTTCACGAAGGCCTCACACACTTAACGATTGCACAGTCTATAGCACCGGAGATCCAGAACCGGGACGCCTTGATGAAAATACCGATGTGTGCAGTCAAGCGGGTGACACGAATCAAGAAAGAGGCACCAAAATGCCGAAAGTAGGTAGCTCGAAGTCGGAGGCTGATTTTCAGGCGGAGTTCGATGCTCAGACTCTTGCGGATGCGGAGGCCATCAACTCCGACGGGAAGCGTAAGAAGCGTGCATCGAAGGCCGCTGGTAAGATGCTGAAGGAGCAAGAAGCCAAGGCTCGCGGTCTGCGTAAGGTCGCGAAGAAACCCGCGGCGACCAAGAAGCGTGCCACAAAGAAGACACCCAAACGTAGAAGGTAGTCTCCGATGCCTACGAAGAGTGGATATGCAAAAGTCAGCGTGCAGAAGTCCAAAGGTAAGACTGATCGACGTGCAGCTAAGCGTGCTGGTGCCAAGAAGTCGGCACGCAAGAAACGTAAGGGCCGCAAGTAATGACTCCTAACGAGCGAGCAGTAGAAGTTTGCATGAAATTGTCGGGGTACGTTGAGCCAAGAGCTGCTGAGCTTATCTCCCTAGCCATCCACGAGATGTTCGTGACTTGCGATAAGTGGATGGAGCACCCGAAGGGAGGTTGTGCGAAGAATCCTTCGTCTGGGACCCCCTCCAACTACTGCACATGTGGCCTTGATGAACTGAGAAGGGCGAACGAGCGAACTGCACCTCACCGGACACCTTAACTTGATGTTACGATGTGCGGCGTTCATATTATGCATAAAGAGATGAGCCATAAAGAGTCTTTCTACGGAACGGAACTAATTCTCGACCTTCACGGCTGCGATGCTAGTAGGTTTATACGTTCGGACCTTGCAGAGTACTTCACTCGACTATGTGAATTGATTGACATGGAGCGATGCGACTTACACTTTTGGGATGACGTTGGCGTTTCCGAAGATGAGCAGCAAACCGATCCGAAGACCAAAGGCACTAGTGCAGTACAATTCATTCTTACTAGTACGATCGTGGTTCATACGCTCGACTTGATGAAAACAGTCTACGTGAATATCTTCTCGTGCAAGGAATTCGACGTCGATGAGGCGGCGGAGTTTACGGCCAAGTGGTTCCGGTCCGATGACTGGACAAAAACTGTAGTTGAGCGACGATAATGCTATTAGTCGAACAAGAGCTACGTCTCCCCAGCCCTGATTCGGATATTGGCGTCTTGGGCCAATTGAAAGCCGCGGTTTCTCGCGAGCTGCCGAGCGGACTTACGCCTATTCGATTCGTCGTCACTGCTTCGGACTCATCAGGTTACGATTGCGAACTTGGCGTCGCCAGCGGCTTGCAGGATGCTGGGCTGAGCGACCCACCGTCCATCTTCGAGTTCACACGGCGACAAATCGAAAATGTAGACAAGTTCAACGTGGTGCTCATCGTCCCGACGGGAATCGGTGCAGAAATAGGTGGGCATGCAGGCGACGCCGCACCTGTAGCGAGACTTCTGGGCAAGTGCTGTGATAAACTCATAACGCACCCAAACGTCGTGAACGCCTCAGACATCAACGAGATCCCGGACAACGGGTTGTACGTTGAAGGCAGCGTACTCTGTCGCCTTCTGATGGGTACGGCTGGTTTATCTCCTACTAGGTCGAATCGAGTTCTTGTAGTACTTGGAGCACATGAGGATAATTGTTTCGTTACTGATGCAATCAACTCTGTTAATGGTGCTCGTGCGTCGTATGGCTTGCGGTGCCCCAAGATTATTACGGTAGATCCTTCCATGCAGATGTTGGCTAAGTACACGTCCTCTGGAGCCGCTGCCGGTCGAGTCGAGGATATTGACGGATTGTGCCGAGTTCTCGATGAACATCGCAATGAGTTTGACGCCGTCGCGGTCTCATCCGTTATTGACGTTCCTCACGACTATCACATGGAGTACTTCCTAGGCGAAGGGAAGATGGTCAATCCCTGGGGCGGTGTCGAGGCGATGCTGACGCACACGATATCTAGTTTGTACAACATACCATCTGCTCACTCGCCGATGTTTGAGAATCGCGAGATAGCTAACTTGGACCCCGGTATCGTTGACCCGCGGATGGCCGCGGAGGCTGTGTCTGTTTCGTTTCTTCAATGTACGTTGAAGGGCCTACAACGCAGCCCGAGAATTGTTACTGATCGCAAGGTGTTAGAGCAGCCGAGTGTCCTCACTGCTGAGGATGTTTCGTGCCTGGTCATCCCGGATGGTTGTCTTGGCCTCCCAACGCTCGCGGCGTTAGAGCAAGGTATTCCGGTGATCGCTGTACGCGAGAATCGCAACCTGATGCGAAATGACCTCACCCGCCTGTCCTGGGCACCGGATCAACTTCACTTTGTCGAGAACTATTGGGAAGCTGCCGGAGTCATCGCTGCCATGAAAGCTGGTATTGCTCCCGAATCAGTCCGACGACCACTCACGTACGCGAATATAGAGGCTTGACCGGATGCCACAGCGACAGGACTTTGTAGGACGGCAGGGGTTGGTACTCGGGAATCTGTTGAAAGCAGACCCCGCGGCTGCTACCCGTGCGTTCTTCTCACCAGAGAGCCTGTCACCGGAGGAGGCACAGACGCTCCGAGATCAGCTTGGGTTGTCGGATGGCCTCTTCTCTTTCATGTTCGATGCTGTCACCAATCCGATTACGCTACTGGGTATCGCACTCTCGATGAAGTTTCCGATTCCTCGCTTGGTAGACATGCAAAAGATGTCGGCGAAGGTGGCACGCATCTCGAAAACAAACCTGCTACCTCCGTTCTTGCGAGAAGCATTTCAATCACCGTTCACGATATTCGGGGACCGCTTGCAGGTGCCTCGTGCCCTCGCAGATGCTAGCTTCTCGCGTCAGAGTTTCATGCGTACACACTACACGCAGCTCGCGGATGCGATGGGGAAGTTTGAGAAGTCGGCGGGTCGCAAGCTCACCGCCCGCGATTGGCATCTAGTAGTTCTGAACCAGGATGGGCTCCTCAAATCTAAGCCGGTGGGATTCAAGAACTTCGCACGTCCAGGTGTGAATCCGAAGACAGGGAAGTCATTTGCACGAGGATCGTTGCGGACTCCAATCAACAAAGAAGCTGTAGAGGCTGCGTTTACACCTGAGTTGCGTGCGTTCAATGCCGATGTACGCAAGATGTTTAATGGGGCTGCAGAGGACATCTTCATTCGTGACCCCAAGATGAAAGAGGAGTTGACGCGAGCACTCACACGTCGAGACAAGAAGCTATCACAGAAGCAGATCACCGACATCCTTGAGGAGCAGGTCCAGGTTCCCGACGACGTTATCGAATCGTTGAAGAAGGGTGAAGGTGTCAAGAAGCTACAAGCTGACCTGGTGGAGACGGGACTCGTGGAGCCAGGGTCCCCCATCGAGGGTGGTTTCTGGCACCATACGATGACGCAGGACATGGCTGACTATGAGTCGTTCGTGCAACAGCTTATGGAGACTGCGAAAGGTGACGTCTCCACGCTTGGGAAGATCGCGACCGCTGGCGTAGAGAAGGTCGTTGCACCGGCTACACGCAAGCGTAAGAATCTGATGCTACCCAGCCCGGATGATTTGAGGGCGTTCCCTGAATTCCTCGATGAAGCCGCGATGCTTGAGTTCGAGACGGTTGCTGCGGACTCTGCGGTCGCACGGTCGGTGCGGCAGTACTCGTTGAATCCAGACGAGGTGATACCTCGTTACCTGTCGCAGATGGGGTCTACGTTTGGATTTAACAAGCAAGGTAATGGTCGCATTCTTGTCGAAGCTAGCGAGCAACTCATCAAGGAGGGAGACACGTTCCGAGGATCCTTGTTGCAGAACACGTTGATACCGATGGTCGCTGGTAAGTCTGACCTAGCTCGCTCAATCAAAAGTCAGTACTGGATGGGCGTGCAGAAAACGATGAAAGACTTCATCGACTCGCCCACGATGGGCAAGACGCTCGGGCCCAAGCTACAAGGGTGGATGTCGAAGAATATCGCGAAGGACTCAGGACCATTCTCGGCGGCAGCGTTCGATGACAAGATTGCGGAGATGCTACATCTATCGACGCTCGGTGCGAACGTGGGAGCGTCGGCTGTCAACTTGACGCAGACACTTGCGACTACGTTGCCGTTGCTTGGAGCGGCTGATACGTTCCGTGGGGTTCGCAATACGCTTCGAGGGGTGCCCAAGTATTTCGATGCACGCAAGGTGGGGAAGGATCACCTCGGTGCGTTGGGGATTGCGTTTCCAGACTTCGCCGAAGCTGGGCTGGGGGGCTCCATCAAGTTTGGAGAGCTAGCTGGGCAGCAACTAGATAAGACATACAGGATGGCTCAGGCGGGTCCACTGAAGCGAGGGATCGAGAAGACCAAAGAGGCTATGATGAGTTTCTTCCAGGGGACTGAGGCATTCAACCAACTGGTCGCGTTTGAAGGTACCATGATTAAGGCGGGTCGCGAGGGGTTCACCAAGCAGTTTGGCAGGAACAAATCGATTCAGATGGCCCGCGAGATCGTGTTGCGTACGCAGTTCCCGGTGGGACCTGAGAACTCATCCGTTTTGATGTCGAAACTCAAAGGGATGCCTGGCGGCAAGCTGATGACGATGTTCTTGCAGTTTCCACTCAAGAGCCTGGAGTTTGCGACCAGCACTGCTACTCAGCTCGGATCCGGGGCCCCCGGAATCGTGGGACGCAACTGGGGTACGCTCGGACGGGCAGCCATCGTGGCTGGTGTTGGGCAGGAGATTGGGGAGGCTGCTGGGATCGACTTCTCGCGTGCGTTGCTCTTTGGGGCCCTCCCAGAGGCCCGTGAGGGCGATGCATTCTTCCCGTTTCCGTTTGTACCCCCAGCGGTCTCCATCGCAGGAGCGGTTGCTACGGACGTGCTGACGGGGTCATTCGATAAGACTCGGAGGGTGCTACCGCTGTTTGTACCGGGTGGAGTAGCTGCGTCGCGGTTGGTTGGATACGCGAGCCCGGAGACGGCACAGCTTCTCGGTCGCAAGTTTGTGGATTACAACCAACCTGCACCGGATGGGCGGTACGCGGTCATGTCGTCACCCGCGGGTCAGGCCCCCACGCTGGTAGGCTTCCAGACGCCCGCCCAGTTGATTATGAAAGGGCTAGGACTACCGGGCCTGGGGGAGGCGGACCAGGAGGTGGCGGCGATGAAGTTCCTGGTGGCCAACAGAGAGAGGATCCGCGAGTTCAAACGGGACTACCTCGGTGCTATGCTTGGGAACAACCCGAAGGAGATGAATCGGGTGGCCGGTCGATTCTCCGATGCATACCCCGATATTGCAGGCGGGTTGCCTAACATGGTCTCGAAGCAAGATGTGCGGGCGGTGCAGTTGAGACGTAACGTCACCCGGATGGAGCGTATCCTTGCTACGTTGCCGGAGGCGGTACGTCCCATATTCGCACGGGCGATACAGGCATCGGTACTTGGGAGCGGGCCCGGCTTCCTAGGAATCGATCCGGGCTTACTGTCAACGGGGACACCACTGTCACGCCGGGGGGGCAATGTTCAGTCATCTCAGTCCGGCTTCCGACCTGGCGGGGGATTACGACAACCCGTTGATCCGAACGCAGGCGGAGGAGGTTTTCAACGATCGAGTCAGACTCCGCAACTTGGAGCTGTTCGTAATACTTCACCGTCTGAATTGGGTCGTGCTGCACTACCGAACGTCTCCGGGTTTGAGGGCTTCTGAAGGTAGGGGATCACGACCTAATGTCTTACGCAGAAATTCCTCCCCCGTCATATTACAATGAGGACATTGGTTCCTTTCTACTATGGCTGTGTCTCGGAGGGTTCTCTTGGAGCAGTTTCCACATTGAACATACTCTGTAGGGTCAACCTCGTCTTCTAATGAGGGCTTAAAAATCATGGTTGTCTCCCGCTTCTAACTAAACCAGCGATTGAAGTCTAGCTCTTTAGTTTTGATCGCCATAGACGCAAGTTCTCGGGGGTTCTCGTGTCCGAGGGCGATTGCAGTTAACGCATCGTCCCACAAATCTTTCTCTTGTTTGTGGGCTTCTTCGTCATCCTCGTAGCAGGCTAGGATTTTGCACAGACGGGCATCTACCTCATCGGGGGACACTCGCTCTAGTAGTCGTTTCATTTCTGCCATCGTTGCTATCCTGCGTTTAGTCGAGTGTTACGCCTATGGTTACGTTGCAACCGGTGACGGACGCTTCGGTGAGGCCCTTGCCGGTGGAGGTGGCGGCGTGGAGTCCGTTCGCGAACGCGATACCGTCTGTGTAGTGGATGGTACGCTTGGTGCCTGCTGGGATCGCGATCTGGTGGTCCGATGCATCTACGTCGTGGTCTGGGGTGGCTACCTGGTCCCACAACTTCAGGTACGTGATTGCACCGGGTGTAGTGTTGTCAAAGATGATGTAGTTGATTTCACCGGAAGCGGACTCTAGTGCCTCGGGTACGTTTGTGAGCCCCGTCATGCGGTGCTCTTTGTTTGCGTTTGCCGCTAGGTCTGTTGGAACTGCGACTACGATTCGTGTTACGGCCATGATTACTACCTCTAAGGGTTAGTGGTTGTTTGTTTCTCAAGTTTGATTGCGTCGTAGACTTCTTTGCGATGCACCTTGATCGATGTCGGTGCTGAGATTCCGAGTCGCACTTTGTTACCGCGAATAGCCACAACTGTTATCTCGACGTCGTCGCCAATCATTATTACCTCGTCTACCATCCGTGACAACACTAGCATGCTTGACTCCCTTCATTTGTAATGGGGGCGGGGACCCCACGACCCTACAGGAAGGGGGCCCCACACCTCACCGGACACCTTCGATTCAAATGGGACGCAAAATGGTCCCCTTCCCGTTGAGGTGTGG
>Ga0114923_10000159_pt1 | contig 52525 bp, 47 predicted proteins | sample SumtaG_FD_89578 | JGI IMG/M metagenome (GOLD analysis project Ga0114923, IMG submission 89578) | Deep subsurface microbial communities from Indian Ocean to uncover new lineages of life (NeLLi) - Sumatra_00157 metaG | ecosystem: Environmental > Aquatic > Marine > Oceanic > Sediment | place: near... | reverse complement strand
GAAAAGGAGAGGGGTCTGGTGGCGGCTGCCGGCTGTCGACGGATTCCGGCTAGAACTCGTGCGTCCTCCGTGCCACGAATCTGTTTCTCAAACTGCTTCGACTGCGCAGGGCTCAGGCGCGCCTTGCGTGCAGCCACTTGCTGTTGGAGCGACAAGTCTGCGTCGCCGAGCCTCTCCTCGGCGAGCTCGTCCGCGTTTCGTTCAGTCATTGGCATGTCCTTCGATCGAATCGAGAACCCGTAGTTCCACATGGATCGCAAGATCCTCGAGCTTCGGAGACTCGAATGCCTGCCTCAGCGTCAGATGGATGCCGAATCTCCGATTGACTCGCGCGAGAACGCGCGCCGCCGAAAGCGAATCTCCTCCCAGCATGAAGAAATTGTCGGCAGCGCCGATCCGATCGACATGAAGAACCTCTTGCCATGTCTGAGCCAAGAAGGACTCTACAGGGGTTGTCGGCGGACGGAACGGTTCGGCCAGGTCCGGCGCCAACCTGTTCGCCAACCCGATTCGCTGCGGCTTGCCGGTAGCACCCGTTGGGAGTTCATCGACGAACACGAAGCGACTGGGCACCTTGAACGCCGCCAGTCTGTCGAGGAGATATCCCCGCAGTTCCGCCTCCGATACCTTTGCCCCGGCGTGGAGAACGATCGCTGCGGCCACGTCTTCTCCCAGCGAGCGATGAGGGATGGTAAACGCGATTGCCGCGGCCACCGCGGAATGCTCAAGCAAGGCCTCATCGATCTCACGGGGGGCGATCTTCTCACCGCCACGGTTGATCATCTCTTTCATCCGTCCGGTCATGTAGATGTATCCATCGTCATCGATATGACCTACATCGCCGGTTCGGAACCACCCATTGACGAATGCGGAGGCATTTGCTTCTTCGTTGCCCACGCATCCGAATGTGACTGTCTCGCCACGGATTACTATTTCGCCCTCGCAGCTCGGAGACTGCACCTGTCCGTCCGGATCCAAGACACCGACCTCGACGCCCAACGCACGACCGACGGAGCCGGGCTTTCGGGGCTGGGGAGGGAGTGGATTGCTGGCAATCTGATGCGCTGCCTCCGTCATCCCATAGGCCTCGATCACCGGCACGCCGAGGCGATCTTCGAGTGCCATCATCACGTGCAATGGCAAGGAAGAAGACGAGGAACGAATCAACCGAAGGGAGTGGCTAGTGATCTCTGTGATGCCGCGGCGATCCATTTCGGAGAGAAGAGACTGGTGAATCGTCGGCACGGCCGTGTACCACGTCGGATGGTAGCGCTCCAACCAATCGAGGAACTGCGAGCCATCGTAGCCTGGGGCACAAACGACGCTCCCTCCCGAAACCAGAGAAGAGAGAAGGCCGGCGACCAGGCCGTGAATGTGGAACAGCGGCATGACGTTGAGGCAGCGATCCCCCGAGGAGAGTGCCAGTCCGGATGCGACGTTCCTTGCGGAAGCGATCAGATTGGCGTGCGTCAGGGGTACCCGCTTCGGGGTCGATGTGGTCCCCGAGGTGTACAAGATCAAGGCAACATCATCGCCCATTAGTCCTTCATCGCTTGCTGTACTTTCGGCACCGCGCTCAAACCGCCAGTCCTGGCCCAGGAACGGATACTCGATGCGCTTCACCCCGCATTCGTCCGCAGCGGCAAAGGCCGCTGTGTCCAGCCCTCTACCAACGAGAAGGGCCTTGGCGTCGAGGTCCTTGAAACAATGGGCGAACTCGCTCCGGCCGAGATCGGGATTGAGCGGCACTGTGGTCGCGTAGCTTGATGTCCCAAGAAACCCAACGGCTGCGTCAAGACCGTTGGGAAGAACTATGACAACCCTGTCTGTTCGTCCGATATGTTCCGCGCGAAGCTCAGCCGCGATCCGGACGATCTGATGCTGAAGGTCGAGATAAGTGATCGTCTGTCCGTTCACGGCAAGCGCGGCGACAGCTTCAGGATGGCTTTCAGCCCACCTGTCGACCACATCCAACACGGTCATAGTGCGCTCCACTGACTCCCCTCCCCCTTTCCGTTTCACGGGGTCTCCTACAGAGGCATCTTACTTGAGATCTCCTGGCGACGTCGGCGGGATCGTTCGTGCGAACGTTGCTCGGCAGCAGGATCGATGGAGGGGGGGAACCAGAGCAGGGAGATCGCCGCCTTGCCTCGCAAGAAGGGACACAAGGATGGAATCCAGCTTCTGTCACTCTGAGCGAACATTGCCTGTGGTGGCAAGAACTGCTAGCGTGATCATGAGTCTCCGATCGCGTGGAATCGCATCTGTAAGCAAGACAGTTGAAGCACTCGCGTTGGCTAGGAGATTGAGACCGATCTACATACCCGAAGGGAGACTGACGAATCACGTGCATGCAGTGATCATGGCCGGTGGACGGGGCGAACGCCTTTGGCCCCTCAGTAAACCTGAACGTCCGAAGCAATTCCTAAACCTGTTTGGAGAACGCACGATGCTCCAACAGACCGTGGATCGAGTACTTCCTCTCGTCTCCATAGCAAATGTATACGTCATCACAGCAGCCGAATATGTTCCCCTGGTGAAGGAGCAGCTTCCCAAGGTTCCAGATGAAAACATCGTGGGCGAACCCGTGAGCAGAGGAACGGGTCCCTGTGTTGGCCTCGCTGCTTTGCCTATCCAGCAGCGAGATCCTGAGGGCATCATGCTGGCCTTGCCCACCGATCACATCATCAAGGAGGAAGGAGACGGTGTTTCGCGAGTTGCTCGCAAGGGCAATCGAGATCGCCGCGCAGGGAACGCACCTACTGACTTTCGGAATCAGTCCCACTCGGCCGGAAACCGGCTACGGCTACATACACGCCCCGAAAGCTTGGGGAGGCGCTGCTGAAGTTCCAAAGGTCAGCCGGTTCACCGAAAAGCCTGACAGCGAAACTGCTGAACGTTTCATGCAAGAAGGAGCTTACTACTGGAACAGCGGCATGTTCGTGTGGAAAGTCGGCACAATTCTCGAGGAGATTAGGCAATTCCTTCCTGAACTATACGGAGCTCTGGAAGAACTACGATCTCACATCGGAACAGCAAGCTTCCAAGAGAAGCTTGAGGCAATTTACGCCGATCTCGCCAAGGTATCTATCGACCACGGTGTCATGGAGAAGAGCACAAAAGCGCTGCTGATCCCCGCTGGTAATATTGACTGGAGCGATATTGGAGGTTGGAAAGTCTTGCGAGAGCTACTGGCGCGAAAGGACAAACACTGGGGCTGACTTGCCCCACGTATTCAGATCCCATTGTCGGCTTCCTGGAAACTACGGTCCCGGGCTGAAATGCCTCCTCCAGATTGTACCGACAACCTTTCGACGGAAGTTCGATGTGCAGCTGACATCAGGGGTGGCTGGTAGAGTCGGATTAGACTAATTCCAGAAGCGGACCTGACAGGCGGGGCAGGTCAGACCGGATTTCGGGGGGCACGAAAACCACAGTGGGCAGATCAAGCTCCTGGATCGGCCCACTCGTCTTGACCTACCCCCTCAGGTAGAATCAGTACCTAACTGAGAGTGCCTCAACAGAAGGAATCGCTGATGAAGTTAATAGCCAAAGGTGAATTAGGCGAGTTTGGAGATGCAGCGCGAGTCGGCTTCCTTGTGTCAAGCAGTTTCTACCACGACATGCTTGACCCCATCCATGCCCTATTGAAGGACGAGTTTCCATGTCTCATGACCAAAGACACTCAATCGATGGTTGGCTTTGCCCCTCGTGTCCTGGTTGTGGCAGGCGCAGACTACGCCTATCTACGTTTGCGTCTGCCCCAGACGGCCATTGTCTGGACCCGGCACGGTTTCGCGTACAAGAGACAAGCAGCGAGGAACTCGGTAGCCGGCTGTGACTTCGCTTGTGTCTCAAGCGAATGGGTTCGCAGGGAATTCGCTCAGAGAGGATGGAATCCGCGGCTAGGATACTGGGTGACAGGCTTTGTGCCTATGGATTCAGTTCTTAACGATCCCTCCTCGACAAGTCTTCCTACTCTTCCCGAAAGCTTCGCCCACGCGCGGGCGACGATCTTGTATGCCCCAACTTGGAATCGCTTTCTCAGTTCGGCCGAAGTGCTTGGACCGTGCTGGATCGATCGCCTTGGAGAGGTCGCTCCGGATGTCAACGTTATCATCAAGCCACACCCATCTACGTCGGTCTGTAGCCCCAAGTGGATGGAGATGTGGCGTCGAGCAGTGCGTCGCAATCATCGAGCCTACCTGGTAGAGGATACCAATTCCAGCGTCTATGAGTACTTCCCTCTTGCTGATTTGCTGCTTTCCGATGCATCCAGTGTGATGTTCTACTACCTCGCTCTGGACCGCCCTCTCATCCTGGTCAGTAATCCTCAGCGCGAGAAGGATCGTCTATGTCATGATCCGAGTGACCTGGAGTGGCAGTGGAGAGACATGGGTATTGAGATCTCGAGGGAAGAAGAATTGCCTGCAGCAGTGCTCCGATGTCTCGAGCACCCCGAGGAGAAACGAACTCAACGCGCCCTCTACCGCGAGCGTGTCTTTGGCAAGTATCTTGACGGATTGGCGGCAAGGAGGATTGCCGACCGAATTCGGTCTCTTCTTCTTCCAAGACCCGAAGACAAGGAAATGACCGAAATCACCTGGAAGCGTATTGCTGCGTTTAGCCGAGCAAAGAAGTCGAGACGAACTATACTGAGAGCCCACCTATTGAAGTGGGCAAGGCGCTTTCTGAAGCGTCACCCAAGATTCGGAACTGTCTGGAGGAAAGCAACATACCGCTACCCAACCTTTCACTATGCGATAATGAGGGCTCGTGGGCTGATTGATAAGCGGGCGTTGGCACAAGACACTCATGGGCCCGGGAAGGGATGCGAATGAACGACAACAACAAGGTGGGAGACACGGTCGCATTGGTGCTCGCCGCTGGCAGCGGTAGTCGCCTTGGAATGGGGCCCAAGGCTTTCGTACAGCTTGGCGGATGTACGTTACTGCGACGAGTCGTACAGGTATTGTCCGGGTGCGTGGATAGGGTTCTCGTTGGAGTACCGCCGGAGCATATTGGTAGAGCCAAGGAAGAGGTCAAGGGTGCTGCTGAAGTGATTGCCGGAGCAGCAACACGCAAGGACACAATTCTCAGACTGCTAGAGCACTCCACGGAGGACATAGTGCTGGTCCATGATGTCGCAAGGCCGTTCATCACTCGGGAACTCACGATGCAGGTTCTTGCCGCAGCTCAGGAGTGTGGCGCTGCCGTGGCGTGTGATCCGCAGAGCGTGCACCTGCTCGAAGTCAAGGATGGGTATGTGAACCGCGTCCTACCTCGCCACAAGGGTATGTTGGGGCAGACACCAGATGTCTGTCGTCGGCCGATTTTAGATAAGGCAGTGGACTTCGCCCGCGATAATAAAATTGAGGATCTCGTCTTCTACTACGTTCTTGCCAAGCAGGGAATCCCCACACGAGCCATCCCGATTAGCTCGCCAAACATCAAGATCACGACGCCCCTTGACTGGGAGATTGCGACCCGCGTGATTGCACCGCATCTATTTGGTGGCCAGGAACAATGACTTTGCTGTCCCGGCAGGAGCGACCACCTGGACCTCACTCCTGGGCAGGCAACAAGCTGAATCAGATGTATCCAGATTTCGCAGGTGGACCAATATCGCGGCGCAATGAAGCAATAGGAGCTTCTCGTATCGAGCAGGAACGCGACTGCCTGCAAGTTGTAGGGCCAGACGGGGACGACAGACGTTATGCGAGTCGAAGGGGAGGTTGCCCAACCGCGAAAGAACTTGTGGGGACTTGACGCATGACGTTCCGTGGCTGTGTGCAGACGATCTATTGAAACGGGGGAGTTGGGATATGAGTCGTGGAGTTGCGATTGTCCGCCCCGTCTTCGGGTATAGCGGCGGGGATGCTGTTGCTGTGTCAATTGTCTCGGCATTGGCACCTCACTACGATGTCGAACTCATCACGTTCAGCGACGTAGACATCGGGAGAGTAGAGCGGTTCTTCGGTTCGGATGCAATCCCATCAGGTGTTCGGATCAGACACCCATGGAATGTGAGGCTGCCCTCCTCGTTTCCTATGAGGCAGCTCTTCGTTCATGCCGCCATGCGCTACTGCAAGCGGTACACTGGCGATGCGCTCCTCTTCAGCACAGCCGGAGAGATGGATCTGGGAGGTTGGGGAATTCAGTACGTGCATTTCCCATTTCTGAAGAAGAGTCAAGCCCACAAGATCGCAGGAGTCAGTGAGCTTGTGAACCGTACAAGAGGACCGAAAGACTCTCTTAGGCCTCTTTATGATGCATTATGCAAACGCATCTCAGGTCTTGATCCGGCAAACATCCGGAGGAACATCACACTGGTGAACTCAGACTGGACGGGTAGAATCGTCCAGCAGCTCTACGGCATCAGGACTCGAACAGTCTATCCCCCCGTCCAGGGCACGTTCCCCTCGGTCGCCTGGGAGGACAAGGAGCCGGGCTTTGTGTGCGTAGGGCGGGTGACAAGGAACAAGAGGATTGAGACGGCAATCCGCATTCTTGCTGGCGTAAGACAAGCAGGCTTTGAAGTGCACCTACACATCATTGGACCCATCATCGACCCGCAGTATGTGGAAGACCTCTTGGCTATGCCCGAGCTTGGCCGCGAGAACTGGGTGTCAGTAGAGGGAAACACAGACAGAGGTGGCCTCGAGGAGATTGTCGCGTCGCACAGATATGGCATCCATGCAAAGCCTGCCGAGCACTTCGGGATTTCAGTTGCTGAGATGGTCCGAGCGGGATGCATTCCCTTTGTTCCCTCAAGCGGCGGACAGGTAGAGATTGTCTCTGGTAGGGAGGATCTTCTCTTCAGCACGGAGGCCGAAGGGATCTCGAAAGTCACAAGGCTCCTGTCTAGTACCACCCTCGAGAATGATGTACGTAGGGCCCTGGAGCAGACTAAGAGCAGGTTCACCGCGGAAAGGTTCCAAGAGGAGATCAGGCAAGTCGTACACGAGGTCATGCTGGGCAGGGGAGATGTTCAGAAGAATTGAGCACGAGCGTGTTCTCTGGATATAGCAACAGGCGGAATATGGGAGGTGTGGAAGTCTGCAATCCTTAAGGCGATTGAAGATCCTGGCAGCCGTTTGGGCGGTAACCATCATCTGTGCTGTCGCCATAGGTATCTTAGTAGGCCGGTCCAAAGGTGTTCCTTTTGTTGGACGTGTGTCTCATTGGTCCATTGGTGTCTACGTTGGTGAGTCCCCTTTGAGTTTGATCCCGCTTGGGAGCACGATAAATCCCGTCCTGACAGCTAGAGATGTCACTGACATAGAGGCGCGTTATGTTGCTGATCCGTTTCTGGTACACATCGGCAACACGTACTTCATGTTTTTTGAGGCATTGAATGGTATAGACAACAAAGGTGACATAGCACTTGCCTCTAGTACCGATGGTCTTGAGTGGGAGTATCAGAAGGTGGTCCTTGATGAACCATTCCACCTTTCGTACCCCTATGTCTTCGAGTGGGAAGAGGACATATACATGGTTCCTGAGAGCAGCGAAGCGGGATCGGTGTACTTGTACAGGGCTAGCCAGTTCCCGACAGATTGGATTCGCGTTGCCACCTTGCTCAATGGCAAGTTTGTCGACCCTTCTCTGCTTCACTATGGGGAGCTGTGGTGGTTGTTTGTAGGGAATACGCTGAACGACACTCTGCGTCTCTACTATTCCAATAGCATCTTTGGTCCATACGCGGAACATCCGCAAAGCCCGCTTATCCTGGGCGATGCAAACGTCGCGAGACCAGCGGGCCGGGTGCTGTCCATCGGGGATCAGCTCATTCGTTACTGTCAAGATGATGAACCTAGTTACGGAAACTGTGTTCGCGCCTTCCAAATCACGCAACTTACCCCTCAGAACTACCGAGAACAAGCCATTGAGAGACCAATTCTGGAAGGCACGGGCCAAGGTTGGAATGCTGATGGGATGCACCATATCGACCCTTTCCAATTGGGCGAAAGAGAATGGATAGCAGTGGTCGATGGCTTGCGGACAACCTACGTGTTTGGATTGAACTACTAGCATGGGAGCGAAACGGTGGCTGGGAAGCTGTAGGGAAATTCGGAGAATGGACCCAGAACTAGTGCGTATACTTCACTTCGCGCACAGAACCTCATGCGGGCCAGCATCTTCGATGGCGCAGTTGGCTATAGGTCAAGCACGCAATGGAAATGATGTCTCCGTGGTCTTGCTTTCTCGCTCCGGCAGAACCCCTCCCTCTCTTGCCGTTGAACAACTCACGCAAGCGGGAATCCCCTTAAGAACGATCTCGATTCGTCAACTTCGCCCATGGATGCGCCCCAAGCTTCTGGCTCGACTGCTTGATATTCCCTCTGTGATCAAGAATTTAAAGGCGCGAGAATTCGACGTCCTGCATTGCCACAGCCGGATCACGTGTGGATTGGGCCTGCCGGCAGCTCGTCATGCAAGAATACCAGTAGTGGCAACTTGGCATGGGAGCGCGATAACCAGGACGTCACGCAAGTTCTTCACATATCTAGATGGCTTGGCAGTGCTTAGCAAGGACCAAGAGGAGCAGTTTGGACAGAGAACCCCACCAGGCTATGTCCGATTCCTGAGAAACGGCATTGATGTTCGCAAGTGGCGTGACCAGCTTGTGGCAGTTCAAGATTTGCGTTCCACTCTAGAGATTCCCGAGTCCGCCTTTGTGGTGGGCTTCGCAGGCCGGCACAGTCCGGAAAAGGGTCTCTCGTTTCTCTTGCGGGCATTGGCGAATGGCGGATTACGCGACCCTGATACAATCTGTCTCTTAATTGCGGGAGATGGCCCTCTTGCAGCTCAATTGCGCTCAGAAGCTCATACCCTTGGTCTTCAGGCAGTTACGCGTTTCCTCGGGCGAATTGAGTACATGTCTTCCTTCTATAGGACTATCGACCTTCTGGTCGTCCCTTCATTACGAGAAACCCAGCCTATGGTTATCTTGGAAGCAATGGCATCGGAGGTGCCGGTGGTGAGTACTGCGGTGGGAGACATTCCGACGATGTTGAGAGGAGAGGCTGGGATCCTGGTTCCGGCACAGCAGACCGAAGCAATTCTAGGTGCTATCCAAAGCTTGAGTGCCAATCCTCAACGAAGAGCACAGATTATCCGAAATGGCTTACTCCGGGTACGCCAGTACTATGATAGCACTGTGGTTGCTAACGTGTATTTGGAGGAGCTATATCTGCCTGTGCTTGCGAAGTACTACCAGCTGATCAGCTCGCCATGACCAGTCCACTTCTAGGGTTAGTCTAGCCCGCTTCCTCCTTGCACTTCCTGGTTGACTACTTTCGAACTGCAGGATGAGTTAGAGAGTTGTTCCTTCTAGTACCCAAGGTGGACGGCTCTAAGAACTGGTACCCTCGAGTGGACGAATTTGGGACTTTTTCCTGGCCGAGTCGGAAGAAGATCGAGCGGCTGCTTGGCTTAGTGACATAAGAGCTCGATTTCTGACATTATGACTGGTCCGAAGAGTGGGGCAGGGTCACCGGTGAAGATGCTAGCGCTGTACTTGGACCGATTTGCGGGAGTCAGGTCAACGATCACCAGTCTCTTCTCAGGTCCTAGCCGTGAGATTGTATGCTGTTTTCAGTTAATCGAGAAGGCACGCACGGTCGGCTCGTAAGATGCCGCAAGAGTCGAGGAACGTAGAGATGTCGATCAGGCTGAACGTGTTGCCCTCGTTTCTCCACACATAGTGAGCACTGGGCTTCAGTTGGACACAGAACCATATCCATTCATGACACAGGTCACGCAGGGCCTGTCCATCTCTATAGAGTGCATCCTTTAACCGAAGACTCGCCATGACCTCCTTTGTGCGGTGGAGTTTCAACTGGAACCGGCGGCTCCATAGAAATCTTATTCCATAGCTAGCTTGAGCGCGCAAGGTGCCGCCAATACCATCCGCCATGACCATCTTGGCCAATCGTAGGGGTTTCCTATCCACGACGGCTTCAGCCATCCGTGCCATCTGGATCACTGCATTGTGACGCCGTACGAGGATGTCTGGTTCTGTCCACACATGCACGATCTTTAGATCGGCGGCAGATTCTAGGAGTGAGAGATAAGCAGGGCGATTCCATGGCTGAGTCGTATTGTCTATGAAGGACGTAAGCTCATAATGCAGGATCAGCTTTTCGATGCTGGTTTCTACAGACGTACCCACACGCCAATCCGCTATGTTCTCAATCCCGAGCTTCTTCTCCACATGCGGCCACTTGCCTCGTTGAAGTTGCCTGATGAACGTTGATTTGCCCGAACAGGAAGGACCCGCTATCACAATCAGCTTGTCCACTTGTGTACAGCGGTGCACGGTTGAACTCGGCGATGGGTAGGTCACGCTTCACTCCTCCAGACCACGACGTGTGGGAAGTATAAAAGAGACCGGATGGCCTCGCACAGTCTCAAGAATAGTACCTCCTTTGACCTGTCCCAAGTATTGGATCCACTTCTAGAGTGAGTCTCGTTCTCCTGCTCCGACAGTCCGCGAGTTCCAAGACTGCGATCTGGGCGTGTTGAGAAGTTGCCTACTGATGGCACTTCTGTGTGCTGGTACACTCGGGAGGATTAGAACTCAATCCAGGCATTGAGTTCTCTGGAGTTTGCGAACGTGTTGCGTTCGTCGCGAGTTTCGCTCCGCAAAACTCGTAATCGATGCGGTTTTACGAACTCATGAAGGTCCTTACCAGCCAGAAGCAGTAGCGAAGCCAAGCAGGGAGATGAAACGGCTCTGTCTGGCTTGGCTACTACGCCCGGTTGAGGATGTGGCAACGGGAACTCCAGACCTTCGAGGAGTTCCTGCGCGTTGCTTTGGAGTTTGCGAACGCGTTGCGTTCGTCGCGAGTTTCGCTCCGCAAAACTCGTAATCGATCTACGAATGCAAGTCCCTGGCGATTACCGCTCACGAAGTAGAAGAGCAGTGGGGATTTTTCCCCACTGCTCTTCTACGCCCGGGAGGATTCGAACCTCCGGCCAGCGCCTTAGAAGGGCGCTGCTCTGTCCCCTGAGCTACGGGCGCATGCGAATTCATCGCGCCGCAGTCGCAATGAATTCGTATGAGTTTGCCAGCCATACGCTATCCAGTGCAAGTCCCCCGCATCTGTCCGGCAAACTCATCCTGAGTATTGCGAATCAACTTGGGCAATACATCGCACTTCGTTTGCGGACCAACCAAGAGTTTCTGCAAAGCGAAACTCAAACGAACTAGCAGTGCTGAAGCGCTACCAGTTCGCATTCTGAGCGAGAGACGGGGATCGAACCCGCATTGCTGGCTTGGAAGGCCAGGGCTCTACCATTGAGCTACTCTCGCGGTATCGGAGAGGCCGGATTCGAACCGGCGGCCTCAGCGTCCCGAACGCTGCGCGCTGACCAAGCTGCGCCACTCTCCGCTTCGGTCAGATCACTCGACGATGACGAAACGAATCTCTCCGCTCCGGTAAACCGTGAGTGTCACCGCATCATCTTCATCCAACTCGGAAACGACTGAATCCCATTCTTCAACGGACGCAATGGCCACGTGGTTGAATTCCAGGATGACGTCTCCGCCGGAAAGGCCGGCGTCTTCGGCCTTGCTTCCCGATTCGACGTCCATTATCACTACGCCGTCAGTTGAATTCAATCCCAGATGCTGTGCGATGATGCCTGTGATTGGGGCCACGGTGATGCCGAGCAATGACTCGGAATTGCCGTCCGGTGCCTGGCCCCGATAGATGAGCAGCTCTTCTTCGCTCGGTCGCAGACCCAGGGTGACGGTCAACGTAAGAGACTCGCCATCCCGAATGACGACGAAGTCGACGACGGTTCCCGCCGTGAGCAATCCGACTTCTCGGTTCAGATCGTCGCTGACTTCGATGGGAACGTCTCCAACTTGGATGACGACGTCGCCCTTCTTGAGTCCTGCCACATCGGCGGGATCTCCCGGATATACAAAAAGAACCAGCGTTCCCGGTTGCTCGGGGTCGATGCCGTGTGCTTCCGCGGATTCCGGTGTGATCTCGGTGTGCTGAACGCCCAGCCATCCGCGTTGAATCTCTCCGGTCTGAATGAGCTGCGGAAGGACCTCGGTGATCCCGTTGATGGCGATGGCGAAGTTGATGCCTTCGATGGATATCCCCCCGGAGGTGCTGCGGGCGATCATGGTGTTGATGCCGATTACCTTGCCATACGCATTCACCAACGGGCCGCCGCTGTTGCCGGGATTGATAGCGGCGTCGGTCTGAATGAGATTGTTGAAATTCCCGATTCCCGAGGGCTTCTCGATGTCACGATCGATGGCGCTGATAATGCCCATGGTCACGGTATAGGAGAGACCGAGGGGGCTTCCGATGGCGATGGCCCAATCGCCGAGTTCCACAGTGTCCGAATCTCCTAGTGTGACAGTGGGCAGAGAGCTGGTGTCTCCATCCAACTGCAGGACGGCTACGTCGAGTACGTCGTCGCTGCCGATCACGGTGGCGCTCCACGTATTGCCTTTGTTGTCCGAGACTTCGATCGTATCGGCATTGGCAATGACATGTCGATTGGTGATTATAAGCTTCTGATCCCCATACAGAATGATGAAGCCGGAGCCCAACGACTGGGTCGTTCGTTCTTGGGGTTCATCATCCGGCGTTCCAAAGAAACGTTCGAAGAACGGGTCATTGAAGAATTCGGACAAGGGATTGGCCGTGTCGACCGTTCCTGTTACGTCGATTCGCACGACGGCTGGGCCGACGGCGGCAATGGCGTTCTTGATGGCCGATTGCCCGGAATCGGTAATGGCTTGATTAACTGATGGATCATGCGACGAGGCCTCGTCGCCTTCTGCAGACGAAGCATCGTCTTGAGCGGACACGAACGTTGTTTGCACAACCAGTTGGCCGTCCGTTTGTCCGATCCAAGCGATGGTGAATCCAGTGCCGACCAGAAATGCAATCACCAAACCAATGAGTGCGATCTTCCGCATATCAAACCTCCTGCTATCAGGGAATTAGGACTTTACGATATAATTATAGATCGGATTGTGAAGGAGCCGTGGAGAAGAATGGTCAGCAGCATGGAGCCGGCAAGGCAGGGAACAGCGATTCGTGTGATTGCCGCCTATTCAGGCGGTTTGGATAGCATCCTGGCCGCTGTCTTCATGAAGCGATTGGGATTCGATGTTCTGTTGCTTCATGTTCAACATTTCTTCTGCTCGAGCAAAGGGAAATGCGCTCGCATCCAGCTGCAGGCAGACCGCGTTGGTCTCCCTCTCCGGATTGTCGATGCACAGGTGGAGCATCTTGAAACGGTCAAATACCCCCAACACGGCTACGGCGTGGGAATGAATCCGTGCGTTGATTGCCGCATCTTCCTGCTTAAGATCGCCAAGCGGGTGATGGAGGAAGAGGGAGCGGAGTTCGTCATAACCGGCGAAGTGCTCGGCCAGCGACCCAAGTCTCAGCATATCAAGGCATTGATGCAGGTTGCCGAAGAGAGTGGGCTTGGGGACAGGCTGTTGCGGCCGCTCTCGGCCAACCTTCTCCCCGAGACGTTGCCAGTGACTGAGGGATGGATCAAGCGGGAGGATCTGCTTTCGATTCAAGGGCGGAGCCGCCAGCATCAGATGGCGTTGGCGGCCGAACTGGGGATCACCGAGTACCCGCAGCCGGCGGGAGGATGCGTGTTGGCCGAAAAGGCTTACACAGCACGGGTTCGCGATGCCTTCGAACATCTCGGGAAGGACCTCGTAGATCTAGAACAGTTCCGGCTGTTGCGGATCGGGCGACATTTCCGGATCGCAGAGAACGTCAAGATCATTGTGGGGCGCAACCAAGGAGAAAACGAGCAACTGGAAGGTCTGGCAGGAGGACGGCTTCGGATCGATCCGGTGGATGTAATGGGGCCGACCACGCTGGTGGAAGGGGATCCTTCCGATGAGCAGCTGTTGCTTTGCTGCTCGTTGGCGGCCCGCTACTGCGATCACGAAGGTCGCTTGCCCATTGGAATGTGCGTCATCACGCCGGATGGCGAAAAGGTGCTTGACGTCGTTCCGTTGGATGCCGATGATCCTTGCATTCTCGAATGGCGTATCGGCTAACCGATCAAAGAGAGGGCTTCGCTCCGTGAAGCCTGATCACGATAAAAGCTCCCACGAATGGCTGACGTGACCATCGTCGCTCCCGCCTTCTTGACGCCGCGCAACGTCATGCAAAGGTGGGTGGCCTGAATCCTGACTAGAACCCCCATCGGATCAAGCTTCTTCACCAAGGCGTCAGCGACCTGTTGGGTCAACCTCTCCTGCAATTGAGGACGAGCAGCGGCGATATCAAGAGCTCGAGCAAGTTTACTGGCTCCTACGATTCTACCGCCCTTGGGAATGTAGACGATGTCCGCCGTTCCCACAAACGGGAGGAAGTGGTGCTCGCAGATGGAGAAGAACGAGATATCGCGCATCACGATCATCTCTTCGTATTTCTCTTGATAGAGAACCTCGAGGACATCCGCCGGATCCCGATCGATGTCTCGGAAGAACTCGGCATACATGGCCGCAATCCGTCGCGGGGAATTGGCGATCACTTCTTCATTGAGCTGCTCGTCGCCAATTCCGGCAAGCAACTCCTTCACGGCTCTCTCAATGCGTTCTTGATCCATCAAGTATCCTCCGGACGCTAAGGATAAGGCAGGCAGGGGCAATGGGCAACCGGCTACGGGAAGAACCAGCTCACGTAGAAGACACTTGAGGTTGACGGTCTGCTTTCCTAAACTTGCATCGCAACACATCTTCGATTTGGCCGTGTGGTTCTCGCACATGGAGGAGGGGTAAATGACAATACCTGACGACTACCGAATCATTTCCAAGCAGATTTTCGCGCTGAAGAAGGTCGAGCGTGGCTATACCGGCAGAACGCTCTATGTCAACGTCGATACCGGCGTTATTGAGGAACGTCCGGTTACCCAGCAGATGAAGGATGTCTTCATCGGCGGACGTGGCTTTGGCGTGTGGCGATTGTGGAACGCCGTCCAGGGAACCACCAAGTGGAACGATCCTGAGAACGAAATCGTGATCTCGTCCGGCCCCGTCGGGGGGACAACCAACTACCCCGGTTCAGGAAAGTCGATCGTGGTGAGCCTCTCGCCGCTGACGGGCAATGTCATCGATTCCAATGCCGGCGGGTATTTCGGTCCCTATCTGAAATTCGCCGGCTGGGACGCCATCGAGTTGCAGGGAAAGGCTTCCGAAGACGTCATTGTCTTTATCGATGGTGTCAAGGGAACGGTTCAGCTGCTCGCTTGCCCCGATACCGACATCAACACGCACGTGTTCGCCGAGAAGCTCATTCATGAGTTTGCCGGTTCCGATACTCCCCGCGATATCGCTGCCATTTCGACGGTGTCGGCCGGCGCCGGCGCAGAACACGTCCGCTGGGGTTGTCTCAACTTCAGCTTCTTTGATCTCAAGCGCAAGGCCCTACGCATCAAGCAAGCAGGCCGCGGAGGAACCGGAACCGTGTTCCGAGACAAGAAGATCGCTGCATTGGTCGTGAAGAGCCCGGCCGTGAGACCGGATTCCAACCAACCGGCCGATCTGAAACGGCTACAGGAAGTGGGCGCGCGTATCAACAAGGAAATCCTAGAACTCGACTCCAGCCAATGCGACATGCGGCGCGTCGGCACCGCCCATCTGGTGGAGATCATGGACGAGTACGATTTGCTTCCCATCCACAACTACAAGTTCGGTCGCCATCGAGAATCCGGCAACATCTCGTCGCCTGTGTGGCGAGAACGGTTCGGTCAGAACATGCCTGACGGTTGTTGGCTCGGCTGCACCATGTCTTGCTCGCACGCCGTCGACAATTTCCCGCTTAAGACGGGGCCATACAAGGGATCGCATGTGCTGGTGGACGGACCGGAATACGAAACTACGGCCGGAAGTGCCAACATCGGTATCTTCGACCCGGAGTTCGTGTTGGAGATGAACTTCTATTGCGATACTTACGGGATCGATACCATCTCCTTTACCACAGGACTTGCGTTTGTGATGGAATGCTACGAAGCAGGCCTCATCGGGCCCGAGGTGACCGGGGGGGCGGATCTTCGCTTCGGAAACGTGGAAGCGGCCTTGGAAATCCTTCATCAAATGGGTCGCGGAGACGGATTCGGGGTGATTGTCGGGCAGGGAATCCGCTGTATGAAGGAGACGTTCGCTCGCGAGCACGGCGCTGACCCAGTCTTCATGCAGGACATCGGCATGGAGGCCAAGGGACTTGAATACTCCGAATATGTCACCAAGGAATCACTGGCCATGCAGGGCGGATACGGATTGGCTCTCAAGGGACCGCAGCACGACGAAGCCTGGCTGATCTTCATGGATATGGTGAACAACCAAATCCCGACGTTCGAGGACAAAGCCGAGGCCCTGCACTACTTTCCGATGTGGAGAACATGGTTCGGGTTGGTCGGCCATTGCAAGCTACCCTGGAATGATGTTGAACCCACCGACAACGCGCAGACAGCTGAACCGGCCAAGGTTCCGGAGCACGTCGACAACTACTGCAATGTCTTTGCTGCCGTGACCGGGAAGGAAGTGACTCCGGCGGATCTGATTGTCCAATCGGAACGTGTCTACAACTTCCAGCGCGTGTTCAGTGCCCGCATGGGATTGGGAACTCGTGAGCATGACGCTATTCCGTATCGATCCGTCGGGCCGGTGACCGTGGAGGAGTACGAATCCCGCGCCGAGCGCTACGACGGTCAATTGAGGGATCAGCTCAACGTAGATCCTGTCGGACAATCGACGGCGGAAAAGGTGGCCATCCTGCGAGCACATCGCGAAGATCAATACGAGCAGCTGATTGACGCGGTGTACAAGCGCCGCGGGTGGACGAACAACGGCATCCCGACGATCGCCAAGCTTGAGGAGCTCGGCATCGCGTTCCCGGATGTCGCCGAAGTTGTGCGTCCACATCAATAGACATGCAAGAGTGTGCTCTGCAGAAGGTTCCCGCAGTAGCGAGAACCTTCTGCCAAGGGCGCTTCATAAAGGACCTCCGCTGGATACCCCATAGCCTGCCGGCGGGATCGGCTTGTTGTTTGTACGGGCCATGTGTCCATGTCAGGAATTAACCCCGCAACGTCGGGTACAGGTCCCGACGCTACAGCAGATCAGCCTGCGAGGCGTTCTCACGCGTAGCGTCGCAAGTGACTGTAGCGTCGCAACCTGTGTGCGACGTTCTCCAAGGAACTCGCAGCCGAATTCAAAGCAAGTTCCTCTATTCTTGAGGTTCCGAAAGGACCCAATCCTTCTCACGCATGGAAAGTAACAGAGGGTGGCAGGCGGCGATTGCCAGCATGAGCAAGAAAAGTCAAATCAGCAGATTTCTGCGATTGAAACGATCGACGATCGGACCGGATACCAAACCGGCCAGTGCCGCACTCGGCGTTCATATCCCGCCGAAGCCGGCGACGGACAATGCCGTTCCGGTGACGGACAAGCCGGTCCAAAAGACGGCGATCTGCGTGAGGAGGTCTCCCGCATTCCCTAACGCCGTGCCAACGAGAAATGGAACAAGCTCCGGCCGGATAGCCACTCGTATGTGTCATGCGATATCAGTATCCGATCCTGACTGCTCGCTGTATGAGCGAATGCACGATGTTCCATGAGACATACAAGTAGTGTTCGTGGAGTGCGGCCAAGAGCCTGAGATTGAAATCCAGACAGCGTTTCGCTACAATTTGTCTGGGTGGTGAGATGGTCAAGAAGCCTCAAAATGCTCCGGCTTATGAAGCCGATCAAATCAAAGTCTTAGAGGATCTGGAACCAGTACGCCTGCGTCCGGGAATGTACATTGGCAGTACCGGGCAGAGCGGATTGATGCACCTTATTGAAGAGGTTGTCGACAACAGCATCGATGAGGCTCTGGTTGGTGCTTGTTCCGAGATCTATGTGACCATTCACAGCGACAACAGCGTGACTGTCGAGGATAACGGCCGCGGAATGCCTGTCGGCATCCATACCGAGACCGGAATTCCCGCTCTTGAGTTGGTCATGACAACGCTGCATGCCGGCGGTAAATTCGACAACAAGAGCTACCACGTTTCAGGCGGACTGCACGGTGTTGGCGTGTCGGTGGTTAATGCGCTGTCCGAGACCATGACCGTCGAGGTCTATAAGGAAGGATCCATCTATCGGCAGGAATTCGCTCGCGGAGAAAAGCAGACGGAACTTGAAGTTGTCGGTAGCACGGAAAAGCGGGGAACCCGAACAACCTTCATGCCGGATCCCGAAATCTTCGAAGAGATCAAATACAACTTCCCTAAACTGTCGCACAGACTTCGCGAACTTTCTTATCTGAACGGTGGATTGAAAATCACCTTGGAGAATGAGGCTGCCGGGGTGAAGCGCACGTTTCAGAACAAGGGGGGCATTGCCTCGTTTGTCCAGGAGCTGGCCGAGAAGAAGGAACCGATCCACCCTAAGCCGATCTATATTCAAGGGCGAGAAGCGGGCATCGAGATTGAAGTGGCCATGCAATGGACCGGCTCCTACGACGAATCGATTCACGCCTTTGCCAACAACATCAACACTGTCGACGGAGGAACTCATCTCACCGGCTTTAAATCCGCGCTGACGAAGTTTCTGAACGAGTATGGCCGAGACAAGAAGATTCTGAAAAAGGATGACTCGAACCTTCGGGGAGAAGACATTCGCGAGGGTCTGGTTTGCATCATCAGTCTCAAGATTCCCAACCCGGAGTTTGAAGGCCAGACCAAGACCAAGCTTGGGAACCCGGAAGTGGCTGGGATTATCGGCAGCATGGTCCAAGAGCAGCTGGGACTGCTCTTCCAGAAGAAGCCCAAGATCGCACGAATGGTGATTGAAAAGTCAGTCAGTGCGAGTCGCGCACGTCAGGCGGCAGCCAAAGCGCGCAACATGGCGCGGCGAAAAGGGCCGCTGGCTTCGAGCACCTTGCCGGGGAAACTGGCTGATTGTTCGAATCGGAATCCCGAATCCTGCGAGCTGTTCATCGTTGAGGGTGATTCGGCAGGCGGCAGCGCCAAGCAAGGCCGCGATCGCATGTTCCAGGCCATCCTACCGTTGCGCGGAAAGGTGCTCAATGTCGAGAAGGCGCGATTGGCCAAGCTTCTCGACAACGCGGAAATCACGGCCATGATTACGGCTATCGGAACGGGCATTCGCGAAGATTTCGCCGTGGACCGACTGCGATACAACAAGCTCATCATCATGTCCGATGCCGACGTCGATGGCGCGCATATCAGTACATTGATCCTCACCTTCTTCTATCGCTACCTTCCCAAGCTGATCGCGGAGGGACATGTCTACATCGCCAAGCCGCCGCTGTATCAGGTCAAATCAGGTAAGAAAGTCGTCTACCTGTATACGGACGAAGAACTCAAGCGATACCGCGAAGAGAACTCAGGCAACTACTCGGTGAAACGGTTCAAGGGACTGGGAGAAATGAACCCGCGCGAGCTTTGGGACACGACGATGGATCCCGAAAAGCGCATCCTGAAGCTGATCGAGATTCGCGACGATCTCGAAGCGGACGAAATCTTCTCGACGTTGATGGGTACCGATGTAGCCCAGCGCCGTGACTTCATCTGGGAGAACTCCGACAAGATCACCACGCTCGATATCTAGGCCGTCGAGCGTTGCGAGAGCAAGGGAGGCATGATGAAACAGGCAATCGTCCTCGGACTTCTGATTGGCTTGATGGCATGGATCTCCATGCCCGGGATGAGCTCCGGCGTCGGCCTGTCGGCCGGATTAGATCCGACCGGGCTGTGGCTGATCGGGGCAATGACGGAGTTGTCCATCACCGAGATCTTCGATCTTCGTGCACAGATTGGGTTCGCAGTGCAAGAAATCGAGGGCTTGATGCTGGCCAGCGTGTCCGTCCTTCCGCACTGGGCTGTGCCCCCGATCGACCTGTTTGCCGGAATCGGTGTGGGCATTGCGTTGACGCCGCCTCCGTTTTCTACCGGCTTGGTCATGGAAGGGTCGGCAGGCGTTCGTCTGGTTCCTGCAGACGTGGTATCCATCATATTGCAGGCGCGTTATCTGCTGCGCTGGACCGGAGGTGGCTGGACCTCGGGTCCCATCTTTGAGGGTGCCGTCCTCATCAATTTCTAGATGGCCTGGGCCCTCAGCATCATCCTCGGCGGCCTTACGCTCTTGTGGATTGCCTGGAATCTAACGTTGGATGCTTTGTGGCAGCCGACGGACCGTGTCACCATGAGGCGGCTTCTCTATCTGTCGGAAATCCAACCTGGTGAGACACTCATTGACCTGGGGTGCGGAGACGGGCGGTTCGTGGTGGCGGCGGCCAAGGAGTTCGGAGCCCGCGCCACAGGCTTTGAAATCGATCCGTTCCGAGTTTTGTACGCCAAGGCTTGGATTTGGTTGGCACGACTGTCCGATCGAGCCAGGGTCATTCGAGCCAACATGTACAAAGTCGACGTCTCGGGCGCGGACGTGGTGATTCTCTTCTTGTCGGCAACGGCCAACTTTCGACTACAAAAGCGTTTGCGCGAGCAACTCAAAGACGGTGCTCGCGTCGTATCGTACTACCATCCGATGTGGGGCTGGCAGCCCGACCTGATCGGTGAAGCCAGAGACGGCCACCCTATTTATGTTTATCGCATGGGAGAGAATCTTGGCAAAACCTCTCGCTGAGCTCTGTTCGATCCTTGGCTTTCAGCCTCAGCCTGCCTGGGCTCGGATCGAGATCGAGGGCATTTACGAAGACACGCGACGGCTGCGCCCGGGAGACCTGTTTGTTGCAATCCCTGGTCACGACCGAGACGGCAGCGATTTCATTGCGCGGGCCATTGACCGGGGTGCGATCGCCGTACTGTCAGAGGAGTCCGTCGATCTACCTGTGCCTGTTCTGAAAGCGAAATGCGCGCGCGCGGCACTGGCCCAACTCTCCGCCGCCTTCTACGACCACCCCACCCGCGAATTGTTCACCATCGGGGTGACCGGAACGAACGGGAAAACGACGACTTGCCATTGGACAGCCGATTTGCTGGGAAGATCCGAGACATTGCTTTTGTCGACGGTACGAAACCCCGGCTTGGCGATTTCAGGCTTGACAACGCCACCAAGTCCAATCATCCAACAACTGGCTCGGGGTGCCGTGGACGATGGGACTCACAACCTGATCCTCGAGGCCTCATCGGCGGGGATCGCCCAGGATCGAGTGAGCAACATCGATTTTGACGCCTGCATCTTCACCAACTTCTCGCCCGAACACTTAAGCCATCACGACGGATTGACCGCCTATCGGAGCGCGAAGCTGAAGCTGTTCGAAAGCCTGACACCAAAGGCTTGGGCCATCCTGAATGCCGACGACCGCATGTATCCGGACATCGTTGCGGCGACTTCGGCACGCGTCCTGACCTTCGGAATCGATGCCGAGGCAGACCTTCATGCCGAGGATATCCGTATGCAAGCCCGAAGCAGTCGCTTTGACGCGGTTGTCAACGGTGAATCCGCACCTGTGTCCCTGCCGCTTCCCGGACGGCATAACATCTTCAACGCACTGGCCGCCATCGGTGTCGGCGTGGTGAAAGGAATTCCACTGTCTTTGATTGCCGAGCGGCTGGCCCAAGTTAGGCCCATACCCGGTCGCGCCGAGTATTTCCGGCGCGCAGACGGCCTTGTAGCCGTCGTTGATTTCGCGCACAACCCTTCTTCACTCAAAGCCATCCTCAAATCTCTACGATCGGAGCATTCACGAGTCGTCGTTCTGTTCGGGTGTCCCGGAGACGGTGAGTATGAGAAACGAGTGGCCATGGGTGAGGTCGTCGGCCGATGGGCCGACGCCGTCGTGTTGACGTCCGACAATCCCAAGAACGAAGATCCTGGAGCTATTGCAGACGAGATCCGGACCGGTATCGACAGTTGCCTGGTGCCGGTGACGATCGTTCTCGATCGAAGGAGTGCCATCCAGCTTGCCCTATCTCAGGCAAAGGCGGGGGACGTCGTCTTGTTGGCGGGAAAAGGCCACGAAACCGAGCAACTCGTCAGAGACGAACGCGTTCCTTTCTCCGATGCCGAAACGTTGCGAAAACTTGGATTCACTGAAGGCGATTAACCAAAGGCTTGCAGTTCCTCAACCAAGGTCTCTAATTCCAATGCACGGGATCCCTTGATCAACACGATGGTCGACTGTGTGACTCGCCGTAGCGCAGGTTGCCGCGCCAAGTGCCTCCCCATCTTCTCCCGAGGCAACAACACGATCTCGGAGGCGTCCACAGCACGGCACGCGGCAATGGCGGCTTCACCGATGGGCAGGATGACATCGATGGGCAGGCTGAGTGCCAGGCGAACGATCTCGCGATGATAGCGCTCCGTATCCCCTCCCAATTCGTGCATCTCCCCAAACACAAACGTTCTGGCCGACTCCTTGTCGCCGAAGGCCGCCAACACCCGTAAGGCGGCGATCATCGATGCCGGATTGGCGTTGTACGTGTCATCGAGAATCGTTCCGAACGAGGTTCGAATCGGATTCAAACGATGTGGGATCGGCTCGAACGACGCGGCAGTTGTGGAAATCGAATCCCAGCTCATTCCCAACGCGTTAGCTGTTGCTGCGGCCAACAGCAGGTTATTGGCGTTGTGAGTTCCGATGAGAGGGCAGGTCATGGTGACGTTGTGCTCCTCCAGCATAACTTCAAGGTTGGGTACGGCCTGAATGACCTGGCCTCGGAGATCTCCGCTGTTCAGACCTGTTGAAATAACTGGCATCTTCGCCGTTGATCTGCGCTGAAGCAGATGGGATGAATCCGCGTTGAGGATGACCATGCCATCTTCAGGCAGATCTTCCACCAAGGACCATTTCTCGGATGCGACGGCGTCGATGGTTTCGAATCCGTCGAGATGACTGGGCCCCACTGACGTGATGACACCGAATTGCGGCCGCAGGATGCGAGCCAGCCTTCTGACATCGCCCGGTCGTTCTGCACCCAGCTCGAATACGCCGAACCGGGCATCCGCCGGCATCGAAAGCAGGGCCATGGGAAGGCCGATCTCGGTGTTGTAGTTGAAGGGGGAGGTATAGGTGAAATCGTGCGCCGATAGTAGGTGCCCCAGCAGAGCCTTGACCGTCGTCTTGCCGTTGCTTCCTGTGATTCCGACAAACGTGGCGGCTAGAGTATCTCGCCAAGCGGACGCCAATTGCTGCAGTGCCAGTCCCGGATCATCCACGACGATCAGATTGCGAGCGTTGCTCGGCAGGCTTCCGGTGTCGGACACGATCGCGGCGCACGCACCGCGATCGAAGGCGTCAATCAAGTGGCGATGTCCATCGGATCGATGTCCGGGTAGGGCGACGAACAGATCGCCGGGACGAACGAGCCTGGAATCGTGGACGGCACGCGTTGGTGATTCGTTCCCCCCGTGGAGAAGCTCACCCTCGACAATTCGGGCGACCTTCTCCACGGGAAACATGCAATTCACCAACCAGGGCCGTTGCCCGAGCCCTCTGGCTCCGATGAGGTGGCGGAATTCGAATCCAACAACAGCGGGACTGTGATTTCCCTCTCGTCATAGATCACGTAGCCGGGGAATTCGAACGTCTCTTCGGCCACGCCAAACAGGGCACTGGGGTCGAGCGAGTATAGATCGACGGCGAACAGCTCGACGGTCAGCATGTCATAGGAGGGGATTCGTTCGACGGCCTCAATCAGATCGCCCAACCCTTCGTACTCGGGGGCGGGTTCACCGTCCTCGAGATAGCGAGGGCCGCCATAGGCTCGAACCACGATTACGTCGGACAGAAGGTTCCCTGGGATTTGCAGAGATCCGCTATCAAGGCGCCCTTCGCCTTGGAACGTCTGTAGGACGACCTGGTAATGAATCGTATCACCCGGTGCATAGAACGGGCGATCAAGGATCAGTGATCCGATCTGAATACCCTTGATCTCCTCCGTAATCTGCATGGAAGCGGCAATGCGGGTGATCTTCGGATCTTCGAAGGCGTTGTACTGCAAGAAAGCTACGATGCTGGCCAATTGCCACGGTGCATAGACAGCCACGTCTGTGGAACTGAAGAACACGTCCTTACGCTCCAAGGGGAACGGCATATTGTCACCCAGGATTTGGTAGGTGACCTCGACGGTCCCTTGCCCCACCCGGTCAAGGGTGGTATCGATGGCTTGAAATCCCATAGATAGCAGCAATTCGGGCATGAGCCGAGGCTCATCGACTAAGCCGATGGAGTAGTTGTCGTCAAGGTTTCGATCGGCATCCCGAACGCCCAACGATAGATCGATCAAGTCGGCCACCGGTCCCAAACGTCCACCGATAGCTGCGAGCCGGTCCTCAAGAATGGTTCCGAGAGGATCGCCAAGGGTTCCCAGCTTGAAAGAGGCTTCAAACGATTTCATCGTATCGATGATGGAAACGCCGGCCAACGGGAATTGCGAAGACCCGTTGGCGATGAAGGAGTGACCGTAGCCGACGAGCGTGTCCCCGTCGCGATAGGTGATCGTTCCCAACGAGCCGATGGACATGTCTCCCATTGCCAGTGCCACGCCCACGGAACCGCCGGCGACCAGTGTGGACGGATCAACGGCTGCGCCGGGTCCCGAGCCGGCGAGAGGAAGCAACGTCAATCCGAGGGACGATAGTCCGCGGATCTTGAGTTGAATTCCCACATCCAGCACATCGGTGATGAGCTTGGCCGAAAGCTCGTGCGATGAGAATCCCGACATCAAGATATCCAGTGATCGGCCGGATAGCCCGGTTGTGATCAGTGGCGTGGACACGGGATAGGAGAAGATGACATCGGGCATGGCGGCCACCAAATAGTCATTGGGGCGGTTCGCCATTTGCACGAAGCCGACGTCGGCGAGCACGGCGTCCGGCGCCGGCTCAGCGGCAATGGTACCGGTGCGGGCGTCGTCGAGCACGGCGAGCATGGGCTCGATCGGCGTAACCAACCCGATCGGCGTGATCGCCTTGGACCAATTGGCGGCACGGCTCAGGGCACCGATGAGCTTGCCATCAATATAGACCGGGCTCCCGCTCATTCCCTGAGCGATACCGCCGGCCCTCCCGATGACTTCCCCGGAGACCTGCACCACGATGAAGTCGGACAGGGTACCGGCTTGGTCAATAACACCGAGAACATCCACGGTGAATTCCTCAATGATGTCGCCGGCCACAATGGTTCGGCCGATACCGGTCATGCCGATCTCGATTTCGTCCAGGAATAAGAATTCGGAACGATCATAGGCCGATGCCAAACTGCTGAACACCACCAGCAGGAGGCAAGAAAAAAGAGCGGAACGTTTCGTCACGGTTCCTCCTTTGCTTTCACGGCGGTAGTATACGGCTTCAATATGGCATAAATGTGAAGGGATCGTCCACTATTGCACGCCGAAGAACAGCGCGCGCACGAGCATAAGCACTGGGATAATTTCCAGACGCCCGATCCACATGTTGAAACAGAGGGTAAGCTTGCTGGCCAGCGACATGGTCGGCTGAGTGATGCCGACCGACAACCCGACATTGCCCTGAGCGCTGGCAACCTCGAAGATGACGTCGGACAACGTGTACTCAGGGGGCACGTTATGCAGAAGAACAACAACGCCCACTCCCAAGAATACCAGCCACAGGAACGTGATCAGGGAAGCATCCTCGAGACGTTGCCCCACTTGCGATTCGTCGACGGTGGAATCGCCCAGACGGAACGGGACGATGGCCTGACGCGGGGACACGATCTTGCGGAAGCGCCACTGTACGCCCTTCATCAGAATGAGCATGCGCATAATCTTGATCCCGCCTGCAGTCGATCCGGCGGCGCCGCCGATGCACATGGCCGCTGCCAGCAACAGCTTGCCGGTCGGGCTCCAGGTCCCCAAATTGGCGGTTTGGAATCCGGTACACGTGATCGAGGACACAAATTGGAACGCTGACTCGCGAAGAGATTGGAATCCACCGATGACGCCCAGGTTCTCTAGAGTCAACATCGCAACGCCGATCAAGGCTATCAGCAAGAACCAGCGGGTCTGGAAATCACGCCACAAAATCCTGCCGTTGCCGCGCATCATCTCGTAGTGAACGGCGAAGCTGATGGCGCCCAGCAGCATAATGGGAATCAACACCAACTCGATCGCTACGCTGTCGTACGACGCGATCGAGCTGGCGGTCACGGTGAATCCGCCCGTGGAGATGCCGGTCATGGCATGATTGATGGACTCCCACATCGGCATACCGGCGCCCCACAGCGCCACCACGCTGATGAATGTATAAAGCAGGAAGATCCACCACATCGTGCGCAGGGTCGAACTGATGCTGGGATGAATGCGCTCGGCGCGCGCTTCCGCGTAATACAAGCTGTGCGTTGCCGCTCCCGGCCGCGGACCGGCCAGAATGGCCAGCATGAGGACGATCACACCCATGCCGCCAATCCACTCCGTGAAGCTACGCCACCATTGCAGGCTTTTGGGTAGCAAATCAGCGCGGGCGGCCATCGTCAATCCTGTGCCTGTGTAGCCGGAGATCGATTCGAAAAACGCGCTGGCCGGGTCTTTGAAGTACTGGAGCGTTTCCGAGGATGCGCTCGGATCAACCATCAACGCTGTCAAAACGAACGGCATGGAACCCAACGCGGCCACCAACAGCCAACCGAACGCGGCGATGATCAACCCGTGCTTGAGTTGGGTATCCCCCGCCACCTTACGCAATGGGAAGTACAGAAGGGCCCCCAGTGCAAATGATATTCCGGCCGTAATTGCGAATGGGGCAAGCACGAAAGCTTCGCCGAACACGAGCGGGATGATCATCGAAAGCAGAGCCATCAGCCCCACCACGGGAATCAACAATCCCAGGTCCCGTAGGATGATGAACAGATCTTGTCTGACCCGGAAGATCGAGGAGCTCATCCCACCAGTTTCTCGATCACGTCATCGCTGACCCGTTGCAGCGAGAACAGGGTCAGGATGTCGCCTTCAGCCAAGATGGAATCACCCATGGCAATGGATTGCGTGTCTTCGTCTTCGCGGGCGATGGCCAGCACACGAATGGACTCGGGGATGGTGTCTCGTTGGATGTTGTCGGCAATGGAGCGATCGGCCAAGGGGGATTCTCCGGTAATCTGAAGCCGGAAAATCTGAGCGCCCTGGGGAAGCAAAGCGAAGTCCTGCACATTGGGCTGTTTGACTGCGTTGTACAGGTGTTGGGCCACCACATCTTCCGGGTTTTCCATCACGTTGGCGCCCAACCTGCGGAAGAAATCGGCGTGCTCGGTTTCGTTGACCACCGACACGATTGACGGGATGTCCAGGCTGGCGGCGATGGAAACCACCATCAGGTTCACGGCGTCATCGGACGTGGTGACGATCAGCGCATCGGCTCGGTCGGCACCCGCTTCGCGAACGGTGTCCGCGGAGGTGGCGTTTCCGCTGAGCACGGTGATGTCGTATTTGGCGCTGACTTCTCGGGCGCGGTCCGCATCGGCATCGATGAGCACAACGTTGTTCTTCTCGCAGACGGCGATATCGATCAAGCTGATGCCGATGCTGCCTGCCCCTACAATGATCATGTACATTGAAGCCCGCTTGGCGCGCCCGATGGTAGCATACATGAAATCTTGGGTCAACGGGTGAAATCATCGGAATGTACAACAGGAACGGATTCCGACATTGAGTCGTGTTCCTAAAGGATCTACAATCAACCGACGATGAGGATGAACAGGGGTTCTCGATTCGGAAACATGTTGTTTACGGCCGGCCTTTTGCTCTGTCTCGGACTATCCGGGTGCTTATTCCCAGCGTCCAATTTCCCGCCTGTCCTGGTTCTCGAAGTGCTTCCGCGTGAAGGCTACGTGCCGTTGGACGTCGTTTTCGACGCCTCGGGATCGTTCGATCCCGAGGGCGAAGCCTTAACAATTCAGTGGGATTTCGGCGACGGGGAGACGGCGCTCGGATCGACGGTCACCCATTCCTATCAGAGCGAGGGAGGTTATCAATCCCACGTCACCATTACCGATCATGAAGGAGAGGCGGTCACGGAAACCGTTTCTATCAACGTGCGACCGATTCCCGATGACTACATACTGAGACGGTTCGAATGGGAGCGCGATGAGGAGCCGAGGGTATGGGAACTCCTCATTCCCTACCAACTCTATCAGGACTACAAAGGCACGTTACGTGTCCCTTACGTAGACAATTATCTGTACGGCGATTACGTCATCGATTCGAAGGACGATCCCACCATCGAGGACTACGCTGTCGCGCTTTGGAACCGCGTCGGCCAGGATGACGATGAGTTCATTCACGAGGCACTGGCCTTTGTGCAGGGGGCCATTCGCTATCAGGCCGATCCTGCAGGAGCAGAGCATCCCTTCTATCCGCTGGAAACGTTGGCCGATGGCTACGGCGACTGTGAGGACACGGCCATTCTCTTTGTGAGCCTGCTTCGAGCGATGGGTATCCCGTGCAAGCTGGCGTTTGTGGACACGGACGACGACGGGACACCCGATCACGTGCTGGCGTTTGTCGCTATCCCCAGTCAGAGCCTGGCTGATTTGGAATGTGCCGGCGATGTCACTGCATTTGAATGGGATGACCTCACGTTTGTGCTGGCTGAAACGGCGGTTGACCAGGGCACCTTCACCCTCGGTTGCGATCCGTGGGACCTTGACGAAGACGACCTGGCGGAGCTATGGTCGTTCCCGAATTCGTGAAACCGATTCCTCGGGAAGAGGCCGGCAAGAGAGCCGGAAGAGGATAAAGCGAGGACTTGTGGACCATTGCCTGATTGATCCGCGATCGTTACTGCGATACGACTTTGGTGCCCATCATCCGTTCAAGATCCACCGTCTCGGGCTCGCGTACAATTTGATCGAAGCCTACGAATTGACCGAAACGGGTGATGTCACGGTATTGGAGCCGCGCGTGGCCGACGATTCCGAAGCGCTGGGATTCCATACGCAGGGATACTTGGAGTGCCTGCGCCTTGCCAGCGAAGGAGTATGGACGCCCAACCTCTTCTCGCACGGGCTGGGGAGTTCCGACAATCCAGTGTTCCCCGGTGTTTATGGCTGGGCCATGTCCGTGGCTGGTGCATCGATTGATTGTGCCCAAGAGATCCTCAGCGGAAACGCCACTCGCGCCTTCAACCTATCCGGTGGCCTTCATCACGCCATGCCATCGAAGGCATCCGGTTTTTGTCACATTAACGATGCCGTCCTGGCCATCCAAGCACTCACGAATGCAGGGAAACGGGTGGCGTATGTGGACATCGATGCCCATCACGGCGACGGGGTCGAACACGCGTTCTACGGGAGCTCCGATGTCCTGACGATCTCCATCCATCAATCGGGACGGACGATCTTTCCGGGAAGCGGGTTTGTCAATGAGACCGGCGATGGAGAGGGAGTCGGCTATGCCGTCAACATTCCGTTGGCTCCCGGAGCGGGGGACGATGCCTACGAACGAGCATTCGACGCCATCATCCTTCCGCTGCTGAAGGCCTATCGTCCCGACGTGTTGGTGACCCAATTGGGAGCGGACGCCGTGCTTGGCGATGTGGTGGCCAATCTACGGCTTTCGCTGATCGGCTTCGAGCGTTGTCTCAAGGTGTTTCGATCACTCGATTTGCCCTGGATTGCACTTGGTGGCGGAGGATATGATATCGCCAATGTTGTGCGTGCCTGGACGATGGCATGGGGCAGTATCATGGATCGAGAGTTGGCCGACGAGATTCCAGCATCGTGGATGGCAGAAGCCGCTGTGTATGGGGTGGCGACCTCGCGGCTGCGAGGCTCAGGCGAACCGACGTCTTCACCGGATCATGTGTTATCCGATCTGGAAACGACCGTGGAGCACTTGAGGGAGCAAGTGCTGGCAAAACTGAAGGACTAGGATATGGATCAATCGAACAAGTGTTCGAATAACAAGGATTGCTTGATAAGTGAGAGTTCCGGCGTACGGCAGGCTGTATTGCGCTCGACCGTTCAGATTCGGCTTCCTGACGAGCGTGTGTTCGAATTCCCGCGGGGCACACCGCTGTACGATATCTTTCGTGTCGCCTACGATCCCGACAACCAGCCGATCGCAGCCGTCATCAATGGGAAACTGGTGGAGTCTTCGCGACCTGTGTTGTGGGATGTAGATGTGCAGCCGGTCTTCCTCACCGACTCGGACGGTGCTCGCATCTACGCTCGCAGTTTGTCGTTCTTGCTCGTGATTGTGGTGCGTGAACTGTTCCCTGGCGTCCGCGTTTACATTGACTACTCCGTGCCTAATGGCGGTTATGTATGCCATCTCAAGGAGCGGGAACCGTTCAGCAACGACGAGCTGAAACGGATCAAGAGCCGCATGAAACAGGTGGTGGCTGCCGATCTTCCCATCCTGCGTAAACGCGTAACCATGTCAGAAGCGCAGGAAGTCTTTCGGCGACAGGGCGATTCCGACAAAGAACAACTGGTCGACTCGCTGAACGAGGATCACTATCACCTCTACGAACTCAACGGCATGGCCGATTACTTCCACGGCTACATGGTGTCCTCCACAAGCGAGCTCAAGACGTTCGGTATCGAACCGTGCGAAGGAGGATTCGTGCTGCGGTTCCCGAGGAGAGAAGATCCCACCCGACTCGTGCCCAGCGTCAAGTTCCGGGCCCTGCGGCGGATATTCGACGAGTACGGACAATGGCTCAAGCTGATCGGAGTCCGCGACGTCGGATCGCTGAACCGTGCCATTCGCTCAGAACGCATAGACCAGATCATCCTCATCTCTGAGGCCCTGCACGAGAAGCGCATTGCCGAGATTGCCGCCACGTTGAAGCGGAAGCACGCCGCTGGTGCTCGCCTGATCTTTGTGGCCGGGCCGTCGTCGTCGGGGAAGACGACGTTCGCTAAACGGTTGGCCATTCAGCTGTTGGCCTCGGGTCTGCAGCTATACCCACTGGGTATGGACGAATACTTCAACTCGCGGTCCGTCATGCTGGAGAAATATGGCGACGACATCGACCTGGACGCGCCCAGCGCCATTGATATTCCTCTATTACAGGATCATCTGCATCGTCTGGTGAGGGGTGAAGCGGTCGCCCTGCCGCATTTCAACTTCCTCACAGGCGAACGTGAGGCCGGTCCGACCATTCAACTGGCCCCAGGGCAGATCCTGCTGGTTGAAGGCATTCACGGGCTCAATCCCGACATCCTGGAGGGGGCGCCGTCCGATGTCGGCGTGCGTATCTTTGTCTCGGCACTGACGCAGTTGAATTTGGACGCCCACAACCGTGTCTCCACCACCGACACGCGGCTCATCCGCCGCATCGTGCGCGACGCCGTATTCCGCGGCTATCCGGCCGAAGACACGCTCAAGGTGTGGGACAACGTGCGGAGGGGTGAGAAGAACTACATCTTCCCGTATCAAGAAGAAGCCGATGTGATGTTCAATTCGGCCTTGAGCTACGAATTGGCGGTGCTGAAACCGTTCGTGGAGGCGCACTTGCTACAGACTCAAGATCCGGCTATGCGTGTCGAAGCCGATCGCTTGCTGTCCTTGCTGCGATGGTTCGAGCCGCTGCTGGCCGACAACATCCCATCCAATTCGATCTTGCGTGAATTCATCGGCGGATCGACCCTGCGTAATTTTGTTGTTGCGCCGTTGAACGGGCAGAGTTATCACTTCAGCGGGCCCAAAGAGTCCAAAGGAGAGCACCCGACAGCATGAACACCGACCGCCTGATGACGCTGGCTTTGGAAATGGCGGGATTGACCGACATCCCCGGCGATAGTGCGATCTATCGTCCGGGACACGGCATCAAGAAGGTCATGTTCGGCATCGACATCAAGGCTCCCGAGCTGAAGATCGCGGTGGACATGGGCTTTGACGCCGCCATCAGTCATCACCCCACCGGAGGTCAAGCGCGCCTGCAGTTCTTCGAGGTGTTGTATCGGCATGTGAATCAGATGACGGCCGCCGGAACTCCCGAAAAAGTTGCCAGAAGCATCGTCGACGAGCTGGCTGAGGGGCATAAGGCCATGGCCGCCATGTCCAACTACGATCACGATCCGTCGGTGGCACGGTTGCTCGATCTGCCGTACATGAACATTCATACGCCGCTCGACGAAATCGGGCGCCAGCGCCTGCAAACGGCGGCCGACGAATTGCCGCCAACCGGCACGGTTGCCGATCTCATCACTCACTTTTACGCCGGTTTTGGCGAATTTCGCAACGCGCTTACCGAGATCGAATTGCGGGTGGGGAAACCGGATAACGTCATCGGCAAGGTCGTGATGTCGCACGCCGCGGGCACCAACGGTGGTTATCCTGTCGCCAAAGCCTACTTCGATCACGGAGTAGATACCGTCATCTACATCCACTGCCGGCCGGCCGATTCCAAGAAGCTGATGGAGGAGTTTAGCGACTCGAAGAACCTGATCGTCACCGGCCACATTGTGTCCGATTCCATCGGCATCAATCCCTACATCGACCGGTTGCGTGAAGAGGGGATTGGCGTCACCACCTTGAGCGGGATCATTCCCGCTGGAACTCAGTGAGTTCGCCATGGCAATAACTGTTGCGACGTACAACGTCAATTCGGTGCGTTCACGCATGCACATCTTGATTCCGTGGTTGGAGAAAGTCAGTCCGGATATCGTGTGTTTACAGGAGACCAAAGTGGAGGATCACGAGTTTCCCTCTTCCCCGCTTCAGGACGCCGGATATAACGTTACTTTCAAGGGCCAGAAGTCGTACAACGGGGTCGCAATCCTGTCGAAAAGTGAGCCTTCCGCCGTCATCAACGGCTTCGATGACAATGGGCCCGCCGACGAATCGCGCCTGCTGGTCGCCGAAATCGACGGTATCACCATGGTCAACACGTACGTTCCGCAGGGGCGCGACATCGACCACGAGATGTATCAGTACAAGCTACAGTGGTTCGATCGGTTGCGTTCGTTCTTCGAAGCCCACTTCTCGCCCGATCGGCCCCTCGTCTGGGTCGGCGACATCAATGTGGCACCGACAGACATCGACATTCACGATCCCAAGCGATTACTCGGTCACGTTTGTTTCAATCCGCAGCTAGGTGAAGCACTGAAGAAGGTGACGGACTGGGGATTCGTCGACGTGTTCCGCAAGCATGTTCCCGAGGGTGGACATTACACCTACTACGACTACCGCGCCAAGAACGCCATCGAAAACGGCAAGGGCTGGCGCATCGATCACATTCAAGCGACCCAGGCGCTAGCCGAGCGATCTGTCAATTCATGGATCGACCTTGAACCCCGGCTTGCTGACAAACCGTCCGATCACACGCCGTTGATGGCCGAGTTCGAGAGCTAGCTCTTCAGCTGTCCATGCAACTTTTACCCTCCTGGGGTTGACATCCGAGGCCTTTTGCCTAGACTGGGAGACTATGAAACGTGAATGGGGTTGCCAACTGAGCAAACAAACGCCTGCTTTGGATACCCGTTTCACGACGACGAACATGGATCCTGTGTAACTAGCTGGGCTAGTTCCGCAAGATCCGAGATGACGACTACGGAATCCTCCGTGGTCGTTTTGCTTTGCAGAAGGAGGTGTGGAATGGCGGAGATGGAAGGACGAGTTCTCGTGACTGGCGCTGTTGGGCAGATAGGGTCCGAACTGACGATGGCTCTTCGAACTAGATACGGCGGTTCAAACGTTGTAGCAGCAGGACACATCACGGAGCCGGCAGAGACGCTTCGCGACAGCGGACCGTTCGTGAAGATCGACGTGCGCGAGCGCGCCGAGATCGAGCACGTGGTCGAGGAGTATCAGGTCGAAACGATCTATCACATGGCCGCCATTCTTTCGGCGATTGGCGAGAAGAATCCGTGCATGGCGTGGGACGTCAACGTCAACGGGCTCCTGAATGTCCTGGAGATCGCTCGAGAGCGGGGGCTTTCTCAGGTCTTTGTGCCTAGCTCGATGGCCGTCTATGGACCTGATGTCCCGCGTGAGTTGGCACCGCAGGATTCTGCCCTCAATCCGACCACGATGTACGGCATTACCAAGCTGGCCGGAGAAGCGTTGGCCAAGAACTACATCCACAATTACGGGCTCGATGTGCGGGGACTTCGCTATCCCGGCGTGATTTCCGGTGAAACTCCTCCCGGTGGAGGAACCACCGATTACGCAGTGGAGATCTTCTATGCTGCGGAAGCATCAGGGTACTACCAGTGCTTCGTTCGCGAAGACACCGTTCTTCCCATGATGTACATGCCCGATTGCATCCGCGCGACCCTGGACTTGATGGATGCCCCGTTTGAAGCTCTGGAGTATCCAGCAGGATACAACGTGGAAGGTATGAGCTTCTCTGCGGGCATGCTGGTGGAGGCGGTTCGCAAGCATTTGCCCGGCTTCTCTTGCTCGTTTGTGCCCGACGAACGCCAACGCATCGCCGATTCCTGGCCACTGCGCCTGGATGACAGCGCCGCGAGAAGGGATTGGCATTGGATGCCGCAATTCGGACTCGAAGAGATGGTGGAAGACATGCTTGTACGCGTTTGATCGGCTAATGAGCGAATCTGACGTCGACACGACTTGATACGCTCACGTCCGATTCGTTTTGGCACGATGCGAATTCAAAGATAGAAATCTCGTACCTTGGCTAGCAGGCTGAGTGAGCTGTTTCTCTGGCTCGATGTAGAATTAGAGAAGCAGGGGCATGCCCCTGCTTCTCTAAGTAACCGGTCGTCCGACCAGTTGCCGTTAGCTTTTCGTTTCTTCGCGATCCAAATACTGCAAGATCGCTTCGACGACAAGGTAGTTCACCGAACGATCCCGTTTCTCACCGAGCTTGATCAAGCGCTCCACTGGCTTCTTCTCGATCTTGCTCTGAGGAACATAGATGGACATCTTGTCCAGCAACTCTTTCTGTGCCATAAGAACCCCCCTTCTTTGCGTTGGCGTTGTATTTTACGATCTATTGTTCCTCATTAAACAATACTTTCGGACATCGTTCAATTCAGCGGGCTTTCGGAATCGACGGAAATCCAAGCTCTGAATCTCCAAAAGCCAAATACAAACAGGATTCTATCTAGCGCCAATTCCGCACGCTGGAACAAAAGACGCAATCGAACAAGGGCAGTGGATCATGAGAAAACCGGGATTTCAGCTGATAGGAATTGCCATGGCTATTCTTGTTGATGGGGTAAGTGACATCTGTGGAGGAGACCGTAACGCTTGTTAGTAGCAGTCTGGCGGCATCGACACGCGAATCCTTGTTTGTCGCCAGTTGCTCGATCGAGGCGTCGTCGTTTGCCGGTAGTAAGCTTGGGGAGTTGCCGACTCGCATTCGCATCATCGGAGCAATCTCTCTTGTGCATTGACGTAACATCGAGCAGGCTTTATTGTAAGGCTGACTGACAGCTTGACGAATAATGGAATGATGCGATTCTTCAATCCGATCAATGTATGTTTGTATTCCCGAAAGGAGAGAATATGGGTAACATCAGTGACCTTGAGGCCCTATTGCGGCCTCCGGCCATGGACATGCCGGTCTATCCCCCAAAGGCGATCACGCTGGCCAGTGGGGAGACGATGGTAGTTCGACAGGTTGCGCGCGAGGAGGTTCCGACACTTCTCGAGGCGATCTACCCGCTGCTCTGGGTCGAGCGTGATTTCTATGACATTGTGGCCGCGCGTCTGTTCGGGGAATTGCTCGCCTACAAACGCTATCGGGTGAAGGATGAGTACGTCCTCGTCGGCCTTATCGACGGGGTGTTGGCAGGTATGGTCAACGGACGCCTCGTTGATGAAGAGACGGGAATGAGCTATCACACCCTGACCATCCGGCGTGGACTGCGCGTCGGATCCCACTTGTTCGCTGCCAAGATGGAGTACCACATCGAACATTGTCAGCAAGAGGAAGTGCTGATCGTGGCTGAGAGTCCGATAGGTTTCCGTCGCTGGATGATCGAATATCCGCTCGAGAAGAGGTTTGAAGTGCAGCATGAAATGGGCGGCGTTCCCTCGTGGGTGCTACCCAAGGATGTCTACTATGCCGCCAAGCCCCGCCTCGTATCCGGCCATCGTCCGATCTCGGATGAGCTGATGCAGTCGGCCGCTTCCATTGCTCTGCCGGAAGAGGAGACCGTCGTGCGCCAGGTTGCTGGTGAGAGGGAGGAACAGCGATGAAACCTGTCTATATCGCCGGCGCAGGCATGACTCAGTTTGGGCGCTCCGAATGGACGCTGATGCAACTGGCAAGCGTGGCATCGCTTGCGGCGCTGCATCACGCCAACCTCGGCGAAACTCCCGTGGACGGGGTGGTTGTCGCAAACATGGGTGCGGCCCGCGTGAATCGCCAAACGGCCCTTGGAAGCGCTTTGGTCGATCAGCTGGCACTGTATCCGGCTACTGCCGAATCGGTGGAGAATGGACCGGCATCCGGTGCGTCGGCCTTCAAGGTCGGCGTTCAAGCCATTGCCTCAGGAATGGCCGACGTCGTTCTCGTCACCGGAGTAGAACGCATGCGCGTGGTTAACGGTCTGGAAGGAACGGATTTCGTGGCCAGCCTTTCGCATCCGGAAGCCGAGTACATCTACGGCGTGACACTGCCGGCCCTTGCCGGCATGTTTGCCCGCCTGGTCATGGACAAATTCGGTGTGGAGCGGAAACACTTGGCCATGGTGGCTATCAAGAACCACGAGAATGCCGCCAAGAACCCGTACGCGCACATCCGGCAGACGGTAACCATGGAGGGAATCCTAACGCTGCCGGAGGCGGCGGTGAACAATCCGCTCATTGCCGATCCGCTTCACATGTTCGATTGCTGCCCGGTATCCGATGGAGCCGCCTCGCTGGTGTTGGTGTCGGAAGACGTTGCTGCCAAGCTCGGAGGCCCAAGAGTGAGGGTTGCCGGTATTGGTCAAGCCACCGATACCCATGCCGTACATGAGCGCGAGGACCCCACCGATTTGAAATCCGTTCGCCTTGCCGCGGGAACGGCTTTTGATCGCGCCGGCTTGAAGCCGCAGGACGTCGATGTGGTTGAATTGCACGATGCGTTCACGATTCTGGAGATTGCCGAATCTGAAGCCTCGGGCTTCTTCCCGCGTGGTGAAGGGCACAAGGCGCTCGAACGCGGAGAGACCCGGCTCGACGGCGTGCTGCCCATTAATCCATCGGGCGGACTCAAAGCCAAGGGGCATCCTGTCGGTGCGACCGGTGTGGCGCAATTGGTCGAGCTCGTTTGGCAACTGCGTGGTGAATGTGATGCTCGACAAGTGAAAGACGCCAAGGTTGCCTATGCTTGTAATTTCGGCGGATTCGGTAACAACGTTGTGGCCAGCGTTCTGCAGAGGGAGGCATAATGAGCGACAAAGTTTACGGCATGAAGTGCAACTCCTGCGGCACGGTGAGCTATCCCAAACATGCGGTGTGTCCCAACTGTCGCAACGAGACGTTCGAGGAAGTGGCCATCGGCGGCGAGGGGAAAGTACTGACCTATACCGATGTCTATGCCCTGGCCATCGAATACGACACCCGCTATCTGCGATTGGCGATTGTCGAACTGGACGATGGGATCCGCGTAACGGGCCAGCTTCTCGACGAAGAACCCAAACTCGGGATGCGCGTGAAGACGATCCTCGGAACTGTCAGGCAAAGTGGAGAGACGGCCATCCAAGGACTGCAATTCGTCTCAGTCTGATGAAGTAAGCAGGAGATCGATCGGGCGTCGAAATCCGATTTACGACACCCGATTTGCTTTCTTTCTCATGATGAGTAGGATGCGAGGGCTGCATTCCGCCACGACGAAAGAAGGGTATCCATGTCCTATGACGTTGCCATCATTGGGGCCGGCTCTGCCGGCCTGTTTGCCGCCTTGGAATTGACGAACACCGATCTTCGCGTTGTCATAATCGAAGGTGGTTTGCCGCCCAAAGAACGCACCAGCATTACCTCCGGTGTCGGTGGAGCGGGTACCTTTTCAGACGGGAAGCTCAATCTCAGTTCCAAGATCGGCGGGAATCCGCAGGCAATAGGTTGTTCTTCAACCGAATTGGATGCGCTGATCGAGCAAGTCGACGCCGAATTCACACGTTGCGGCGCTCCGGCTCAATACTCCGGCGAGAACGCAATCGATCTCGCCCAGCTCAAGCAATCGGCTGCTCAAGCCGGCATCGAATTCATCGCCGGGCGACAGCGTCACATCGGCACCGTGACCATCCGCGAAGTGATCGACTCGCTCTATCACGACTTGCTGGACAAAGGCATCGAGTTTCGATTAGAAACCAAGGTTGAGGCCATTGCGACTGAAGATTCGGGATTCCGATTGGATACGTCCAACGGTTCGGTTCACGCTCGATTTGTGATTGCCTCCCCCGGACGCGTTGGTGCCTATTGGTTGCGAGAGCAGACGCGGACTCTTGGAGTAGGGCCTGCATTCGGACCGCTGGACATCGGCGTTCGCGTTGAGTTTCCGGCCGAGCTGTACGAATCGATCGAGTGCGTCATGTACGACGCCAAACTTAGGGTGCGTACGGCCACCTACGATGACATGGTGCGCACGTTTTGCACCAATCCCCGCGGGTTCGTAGTGCGAGAAGATCACGAAGAATTCGTGCTGGTAAACGGTCATGCTGAGAACAAACGCAAGTCGGACAACACGAATTTCGCGCTGCTCGTTCACATGGAGTTGACGGATCCGGTTGAAGACACCACCGAGTATGGGCGCGCAGTAGCCCAGTTGGCATCGACCATCGGCGGCGGCCACCCTATCTTGCAGCGATTGAAGGATTTGCAGCAAGGTCGTCGTTCGACGTTGGATCGAATTCGGCGATTGCCCATTCGCCCGACGCTGGAAGAGGTGACGCCGGGCGATATCTCCATGGCCCTACCGCAGCGCATCGTGGTCAATCTGCTTGAAGCTGTCGAGCGACTGAACAGGATCATCCCCGGATTGGCAGCCGATAGCACGCTGATCTATGCCCCTGAAATCAAGTTTTACGACACACGTTATGATGTGCAAGATGGCATGGAAACGAAACTTCGCGGCTTCTATGTGACTGGCGATGCGTCCGGTCATTCTCGCGGCATCGTGTTCGCGGCCGTGACCGGGATCTATGCTGCCCGCCATATCGCAGCCAAATTGTAGGAACGAGTGGTTGGGTCGCGAGAACCGGCAAGATGATAGTTTCCTAAGGAGATGCTCTAATCGTGGGTGGCATAGTTTTCGTGCTTCGAAGCGTGCTTCGTTTTGTGGGTAACCTATTCCGAAGGTTAGGTAAAACGCCGGATTACGTGACTTTCACTATCGAAGGTCCGATTCCGGAAATGGCGCCGCCGCGCCCATCATTCCCACGACGGATGCTTTCACCGAAGGTACCAACCCTGCGTGACCTGGGCGTTCAGTTTCGCCGGGTGGCCCGAGATCCAAGAGTCAAGGGCATCGTGCTGCGTCTGTATGGTGTGAATGCACCACCGGCACAGCTTCAGAGCCTGCGGGACCTGATTCGAGAACTCCGCGCTAGCGGCAAGCGCGTGATCGCATGGTCGCATGATTACGATCTGGCCAAGTACTACGTAGCCACGGCCGCCGACGAGATCCTACTGCAACAGGGCGGTTCCGTTGCAGCGTTCGGGCATGAATCCCGCTATTACTTCCTGGCCGATGCCCTCGAGCGCATCGGCATCAAGGGCGACTTTGTCCAAATCACTCCCTACAAGACAGCTCCCGACATGCTGATACGCACCTCGATGTCCGAGCAAGCACGCGAGATGGCCAACTGGTTGCTTGATGACTTGTACCGGCAATACTTGGAAGGGATTGCCGAGGGCAGATCCACTTCCGTTGATGACGCCAAGACCCTGATCGACGGCTGTCCGTATGCCAGTGAGAAGGCTCGCGAAGCAGGCATTGTTGACAAGGTTCTGAGCGAAGAGGAACTTCCTGCCTACTTGGGAACGGAAGATGTCCCGGCCAAGCTTGCCAGCTTCAAAGCGGCCAACCGGAAGCTGTTGCCCCTCCCGCTACGCCGGCCCGGCAAATCCGTGGCCCTTCTCCGGATCGCCGGAGACATCATCGACGGGCGAAGCGCTACGCCGCCGTTCAAAGCTCCTTTCCGAGTTCCTCTGCTGTTCTCGGAGAAAGCCGGCGACTTGACTGTGCTGCACCAAGCGCGTGGATTGGCTCGCAACAAGCGCATCGGTGCCGTTGTCGTGTATGTCGATTCAGGAGGAGGATCTGCAACCTCGTCCGAGGCGATGGCAGCGGCGTTGAAAACGGTAGCCGAGAAGAAGCCGTTGATAGTATGCATGGGCACAATGGCCGCATCAGGCGGCTATTACGTGGCAACCCCCGGAGCGAAGATCATCGCACAACCGGGAACGCTGACGGGATCGATCGGAGTGCTAAGTGGCAAGCTTGTGACTGCGGGATTGTTTGAGAAGATTCTATTTCATCGCGAGATCCTCAGCCGTGGTAAGCATGCAGGATATTATTCGGGCGCACACCCCTTTACCGAAGAAGAGCGACAATCCCTGTGGGATTTGATTAGCCAAGTCTACTAGCAGTTCCTGAATCGTGTTTCGGTCAGTCGAGGCATGACAAGAGACGAAGTCGACACCGTTGCGGGCGGACGAGTCTGGACGGGTCATCAAGCGAAGGAACATGGATTGGTCGATGAACTTGGCGGCCTGGACCTTGCCATCCAGCGTGCCAGGGAAGCAGCCGGGCTCAATCGGCACTGTCGGATCCGTGAGATCAGACCATCGAAGAAACTCCTTGCTCCGGCGGCAGCAACGACCGCGGGTATTCTCGAGTATGCGATGCAGGGCATCCGGATGTTCAGCCCGGGAAAAGCACTGTTTCTGACGACGTTGGTGCTGTTCGATTCCGAATAGCGAGAGGAGGATGAGATGGACTGGAAAACAATACTGATCGAGCAGGTTAAGGGCGCTTATCGTGCCGCGGAGGGCTTGCTGGAGTTGGTCCAGGATGAGCAACTCAGCTGGAAGCCAGAGTCTGGTGAGAACTGGATGACGCTGGGACAGCTGATTCGTCACTTGGATGACTCATGCGGTGTGATGTTCAAGGGATTTGTCTCGGGCGAGTGGGGTTTTGCCGAAGGCTTGCCGCCGGTGGAATCCATCGCTGAAGGGAAGACGCGGCTGGCAGCTGATCACCGGCTGGCTATTGAAGCACTTGAGGGGCTCACGGACGATGAGCTGTGCAATAGGATGGTCAAGGCGCCGTGGGGGAAGACCGAGCAACCCTTGGGCCTGCATCTGAGTCAAATGGTGTCACATCTGGATTCCCACAAATGCCAGCTGTTCTACTACCTCAAGCTACAGGGTGAACCTGTCAATACGGCTCATTTGTGGGGTATGTCAACCTAGAGCTGATTTGCCTAAGTCTGCTGTGTCAGGCAGACTACGCAACACTGAGGGGGGATACTCATGCGAGCACGCAGTGTCATCATCACGGTTCTTGTCATTCTGTCGCTGTCCCTGGTTGCGCAGAACACGCAAGTCGTTTCGTTCAAGCTCTGGTTTTGGGACTTGCAGCCCACACCAATTACGTCATTCTTGGCAGGTAGTCTGGCCATTGGCATCGTCATCGGCCTTCTCTTGGGACGACCGTGGAAACGGCGGAGGACGGACCGCAAACAAGTTCCTGAAACCCCCGCCGTCGAGGAGTAGGGCTAGGATTCTTGCGGATTCGGGAGGCTGAGCAAATGAAGGTATACATCTCTGTCGATATGGAAGGAATCGCATGTGCGACCCACGGCGATCACGTCAAGATGGAGGGTCCTGCGTACGTTGCCGCGCAGAAGTGGATGACCGCGGAGGTCAATGCAGCGATTGAGGGTGCGATCGAAGCGGGCGCCGGCGAGTTCGTTGTCGCTGACGGACATGGTCTGATGAGGAATTTGCTGCCGGACGAGCTGCATGAAGATGCACTGCTTGTCTTGGGCACACCTCGTCCACTTCTGCAGATGGAAGGCATCGACGAGAACGCCGACATCGCCTTCTTCATTGGGTACCACGCGCGGGCAGGGAATGCCACCGGTGTCATGGCGCATACCCACGTTGGTAAAATCGTCTACGAGCTCTACCTCAATGATGAACCGATTACCGAGGCAGCCTTCAATGCAGCAGTCGCAGGACATTTCGGTGTCCCCGTCGGTCTGGTTGCGGGTGACGATGCGCTGCTCAATGAAGTGGCGGAGACCCACCCATGGGCAGAACGGGTCATCACCAAATGGGCGATCGGTCCCAGTGCCGCTCGCAATCTCACGCCAAAAGCCGCTCAGAAGAAGATCCGAAGCGCAGCGAAACGGGCAGTTGAACGTGTGAGCGAGATGCAAGTTATCAAGCTGGATGCTCCCATCGAGTTTCGGGCTCACTTCCTCAAAGCACTGCAAGCGCAGCTTGTATCAGATATCCCGGGTGTCGAACGATTCGACAGCCGCAGTGTCCGATACGTTGGCGAAGACATGGTTGAAATCAGCAAGATCTGGCGCCTGATGATCAATGCATCGCTGAGCAGTTTTGCAGTCTAAGGAGATGCACTGACCTGTAAGTGAGATTAAGCGCTAGATTGAGTTAGGATGGAACAAACACACAGCCCTGCCAGTCTGCGCAATGGCAGGGCCTGCGATTGCATCTAGAAGGTCTTGATCCAGGGGCGCTCCTTGCCCTTCTTCTCGACGAATCCAACGGCGCGATAGAACGGCTCGAAGCCGCCCGTCATCGGCATTCGCGTTGCACCCAAAGCTTCCAGGCGTCGCATACCTTCGAATTGGATCTGTGTTGCCAGACCCATGCGGCGGTAGTCGGGATGCGTGCCCAGCGGCTCCAGATGCCCCACTCGATTGACGTCGTCATACCACACGATGCAGCAAGCGGCATAGGTGTCGTCCGGAGCCACGATGAACAGATCGTGCTCCTTGCGATAGTCCGGTGCTTTCTGAAGCTCGCGATACGAGAACGCCGACGGCCACTCCTTCGGATCTTCGTGATTGAAACCACGGCCGAAGATTTCACGGCGTTTTTCGATGTCGTTTTGTTCGGCCATCGACAGCAACTGAAAACCTTCAGGTAGTTCCAATGGGGGGAGCTCGCCGAACGTGTACTCTAGATGATGCTGTACCGAACCTTCCTTGAGCACGAATCCCCGTGCCTTAAGCACGGCGATCAGGTCGGCGTCATCTTCGTAGGCCCACATGAAGACGCGGTTCATCTCTGGATTCACGTAGTGTATCTCACCGAAGACGATCATCTCCTCCAGCAGATCCACGTATTCGGGATGGCGCTGCACGAAGATCTCGCCGTAGCCGCGATCGCGCGGATCAGGATGCTCAATGCAAGTGGCACCAACAATCTTGCTGTCTTCGTCCTCCCAAACACGTACGAATTCCTCCCAGAGCGCAATTGCCTTCAGACTCGCTTCGTCTTCTCCTTTGTCTAGCCCGTAAGCTCCAATGAACGGGGCGACGAAGTAGCGGGCGTAATTCCACCGCTCCAACCCCCAGTTGTACGGGTTTGGAAACGCCGAGTAGGTTTCATTCAAGAAGTTGCGAATGCGGATGAAGTCGCGGTCAGGTTCGTAGCTTCTCATTCTTGCGGTCATGGTTCCTCACTTTGTTTAGATGGATGGTATCGATATTTCGTCTGCGAACGCGAACCCTTCGGGTTCGTACGAGTTACGCCGAAGACGGCGTAACGTCGTGTTGGACGGTGGGGCAGCGTTAGAACTGACTCGTGTTATCGCTGTGTATGCGTGGAACTGCTAGTGGAATGCTTGGGCAATGAAGACAGAGGCAGCCTAGTTCGTCTGAAGAGTCTCCTGAATCATCGGTTTGCTTCCTTTGGGATTTGGCGGCAGGACCGCGCACAAGAACGATACACACTTGACGGTTTGTGCTCAAGGCCTCGAGGCTGCGATGCCTAGCTTGCCGCGTACGATAGACTGCTCTCGCTCAAGCACCAAAAATGAAGACCTGACCCTGCGCTCTTGTCGAATTCACACCCTAAGGTGTGTTTACCTCACCGAGCTGATCAGAACTTGTGTCGAAGGGTGACATGCGGACACTGTACGCTATTCGTCAACCTTCTTAGGACGCTGTCCCTGAGGTGGGTTGGGCGGCCGCGGCGTATTCTTGGGCGGGTTTACGCCCCCTTTCTTCACCGGGCCTTCGTGAATTTCCTTGCTCGCCATCACTCACTCTCCGCTGTACTTTCCTTGCCCAGTGTAGCATCGCTCAACTCGATTGTCATGTCCGTTCGTTCGAGCGAGACGTACATTCCTGCGACGTCATACAGGAACTCGCCCGATGCGTTGTCGTACACCTTGGCGTCCTGAAGATACAGCTCCGCGTTCTTGCTGTCCTCTGAGAAGAATCGGACACGGCCCTCGTACACAAGGTTGCGTTTGTGATCGCGAACGGTGATCCATTCAATATCAGGTGTGTTGAATAAATAGCTCCAGACATCTTGATCGCCAAAACGCATTGTAAGGCGAAGCTTGTGGGCGATCTTGTAATGGATCTTGTAGTTCGCGATATACGTAAGCAACACTGCCAAGCCTAGGGCCACGATGCTTGCGTAACCTGCTTCCACCAACGAGGGGACTACTTCCAGATCTGAGAGTGCGGCGAAGAACGAGAGGTTGGGGAGGAAGAGCGCGAGGATTCCGTACGAGGCGACACCGAGGATCAAAGCACGCAACGTGAACCGGAACTGCGTTCTGGGAGGATGCGTTGTGAGAGCATCGACGAGGGAAGCACAGATGATGCCTGGAAGGAAGAGAAGAATGAGTCTTAGACCAAATTCTGTAACATCCATTCAGCTTCCTTCGATAGGTAGATACTATGATCATACTCTCTAGGATCACGGAAGACAACATAAGCCGAGGTTCGATGGTGATATGTCTGTCATTCCAGATTGCTCCAGTGGCGGAATTTGGCTAGAAATCTGGGGTCAAATCCGGGGTCAGGCCTTTATCTTCGAATTCGCGGCAGGCTCCAGAAACGCAAGGCTGGATCGCCGCTCTGCATACAAAGTGTATCCATTCGCATACGGTCTGTATTCAACCGCCATGGATGTCATCGAGTTTGTGACGCGAAACGATCAGACCGTGCAGCATAGAGAGCTCGGAGGAGGCGCCCAAAGACAGAACGTTCCCGACAGCGATACGAAGTGGAACGTCAGTGGATGGGAAGCGCAAGTGGCTGAGTAGATCGCAGAGTGGCTCCGGACAGCACCCTGCACTGGCTGCATCGATCATCTGAGTCGAGGGTTGAGTTGTGCGTTGGCTCTTGTCTTCGTGAAGATCTTGGCGAAGACTGACGAGGTTCGCCCTCGCTTCACTAGAGACTTCTCCGAATGCTGTGAGTGCGACTGTGTCACAGGCCCAACAGGATGCGGACATAGTCGCTTACCTCTTCCATTGTCGAAGAGGCCATGTCTCCCATGTATTCCACCAGGCGTTGCTTCGAGATGCAACGGGGCTCCTCACACTTGATGAAGCTTCGTTCGCTCAGACCACCTTCTGGCGGACTCACTTGGATGTGGAACGGGATGCCTTTCTCTCGAGTTGTGATTGGCAAGACAACGATAAGATCCGCCGGTCCGTGGTTGAATCGATCGACGGTGATGATCAAACAGGGTCGCATGCCACGAGTCTCGTGTCCCTTTGTTGGGTTCAGGGTGACTCGCCAGACTTGCCCTCGCGACGGTTGGTACACGGGCTACTCCCCATCCTGACCGTCGCCAAGTGTGGCATCCCAAGCTTGGCGATCCTGTAGCTCGGCCTCCCACGCCTTTGCATTGGAACGAAGGGCGGCATAGGCAGCATTGGCTCTGTCAAGCAGGACCTGCCGCCGATACGCTTCCACGGCCTCATCCACGACGTCCTGCTGCCGCTTCCCGGTGATCTTCGAAAGCTGCCGCAAGGTCTCACGCGCCTGGTTGGTCACTCGAATCGTTGTGCTCTTGATCGACATCAATCTCACCTGCTGTGTACCGATCTGTTAACAAGGCAGTATACAGCTAATGTGACCGGCAACTCAATCCTTGACAAATCGAGTTGCGTGCAAGAATCGCTAAGCGTGGGAGCCAAATCGCACTGCGCGCAGGTTTGTAACGCTCTACACTAGTGTCCGTATTACGCAGAGCAGTTGGTCGATACGTCATCACACTAGACCTTGGGCTTGCCCAAACTCAAAGCAACTCGATCCGCTAGGTCGAGTTGCCGAACCTCAGGTTCTGCCAACTTCATGTAGATGCGGATTCTTCGCTCCGGCGACGTCGCCGTGTTTGGTGAGCACGCATTCGGCCTTGATCTCCATCAACTCTTCGTGGCGGTCGTCATCGACCATGGCTACGATACGTGAGATCGACGACTCGCCGTCTACAAATCGCCATGGGAAGCAGCCGATGGTGGCGCGCTGGTTCAGCAACAGATCTATGTCGCCGCCCAAACACTCGGCATGAATGATGCCGTGATTGAACAACTCGATATGCATGAGCTGATACTTGCCGGCATCGAACCGTTCGGCCACGGTGGTGTCGTACTTCTCTTGGAAATGAGCGTCGGCCTCTTTGGCTTGCCGCGGCATCCAATCGCGGACGATCGTATTCATAGGATGGTCGGCGCTTCCGCAATCGACCCCGATCCAACGAATCTTCTTCTCGCGGCACCACAAGGCAAATTCTCGATCCGGTCCCGGATGCTTGACCATGTAGCGTATTTCGTCGGCCGTCGGCTGGTCCCAGCCATAGTGATGGTAGCCGGTGTGAATGATTAGAACGTCGCCCTCCTTGACCTCGACACGCTCCTCGATCATCTCCGATGTGTAGATATCGTAATCGCCTGCCGCGTCCGATAGATCGACAATGACACCTTCGTGCACTAAGAAATCGAAGTCGAGTTCAGCGATGTCCTTGCCCGGCGTGTAAAAGTGGATTTCACCATCCAGGTGCGTTCCAACATGGTTGGAGTGCGTCACCAATTGGCCGTTTGCACCATTGGGAGCCAAGCGCTTGAAGTACTTCACCTGTAGTGGCTCGTAGGTCGGCCACGGCGGCGTGGCAATAGACAGCGGAATCGTCAGATCAATAATCTTCATTAAAAGCCTCCTTCTAGACTAATTCACTCCCTCGCAGAGGCGCGAAGAGCGCAGAGGAAAATGCTGTAGACATCCTTGATTTCGGCATTCTTGCCATCTTTGCGTCCTTTGCGACTTTGCGAGAAACCTGCTTCATCGTTTGACCAATCGCTCAATTCTCTAGCTTTGATTCCAGACCCGCTGCGAGCGCACGCGCCGCATCTGCAAACACGGAGAAGGGCGGGGTTACCAATCCTGCTCCCACCATTCCAATGCCCGGTTCCTTGTGGGCGATGCCCGTGTTGATGGCGGGCATGATGCCCGTCTCTGCTACGCGGAGAACGTCGATACCCGTCGGTGTCCCCCGGAATCCCATTGCCGGAATCTGATAGGCGCGTGATTCGGCCATTGTGATCCCGCGCATGCGTTGCGTGGTGTCGAGGGCCAATTGCGGGGTGCCGCCGACGAATTGTACGATGGCCGGCGCAGCGGCCATGGCGAAGCCGCCATATCCGGCGGTCTCCGCAATGGCTGAATCTCCGATGTCGGGTGCGGCATCGTCAGCCGAAAACCCGGGAAGATACAAGCCATCGACGATAGGCGCCGGCGCGGTGAACCAGCGGTCGCCGGTACCCGACACACGAATGCCGAATTCGGTTCCGTTGCGCGCCATCACTGTCACCAGTGAACTGCCGGGGATATCAGCGGCGGCATCGAGTGCGCATTTTCCGGCCGGCATGGTCAGGTTTAGGAAGAAGTGATCGTTGGAGTGCAAGAATTCGAACACGCGAGCGATGGCTCCGGACGACTCGTTGAGTGCAGACTCGCAGAGTGCCGGCTTACAGAGTCGGGCCAAGAACGGAGCAAGTTCGCGAATGAACAGAGATGTGCCGGCGCGGTTGCGGTTGTGCCCCTCGTCTCCCATCTGCAGTGCTTGGGCGATCATCGATCGAAGGTCAATGGGGCCGTGCGCCTCGATGGCCCGGGACAAAATGGGTGCCAGCTCGTTCTTCATCCAGTTCAAGCGATCGATGACTTCGCTTCCATAGGCTCCGTAGCGAAGAACCTTGCCTAGGCCCTCGTTGAGCGTGCAATAGGCGCGATTCCCGGCCGTGACGTTCTCCACGATCCATACTGGCATGGATGCAGTGATGACACCGGCCATCGGTCCGACGGCACCATGATGATGACAAGGCTCAAACACGATGTCTCCAGAAGCGGCCAATGCGGCCGCGGCGTCAGGCGAGGAAGCCGCCCCTTCATAGATGAGGCCGCCTATGACGGCTCCACGCATGGGGCCGCACATGGCTTCCCAGGTTATGGGCGGGCCGGCGTGCAAGATCGTTCGCTCGGTCATGCCGGGGATAACGTCCTTAGCGATGCCGATGCCGATAACATGGGGCTCGGCGGACAGCAGATGCTCGATGGCGGTTGCATTGGCTGCGGCAATCTGCGAGTTCCAGGATCGGCCGTCTTCCGATTTTCGATCGTCGATGATTCGGATCAGCTCAGAGTCTCCGCCTGCCGGGGGACGCCAATCGACATCGATCACGGGGACACGACTGTCCCTCAGCGTCTCGGCGAACGATGACAAGCCAACATTCACCACTCGCAGATCTGACTGGAACAGCTTGGCGATTTGGTCTCTATTGCTCATGATGCTCCGCCTTTCATCAGATCGACTGCGGCATGCGCGGCAGCAGCGTTGCTTGGCGCGACGATAACCCCGGCGTCCTCGAGGATCTTCCGTTGTCGATGAAGGTTCTGGGGGTCCCGATCGGTCCCTGTCACCGACGCCAGGATGGTGGCCGGCCTCCGGCCGGCTTGGCGAGACACTTCTGCGGCTCGCGTGGCTGCTTTCGCGAGGCTGCCGGCTGGATTCTCATGCGCGCCGTATCCGATGACACAGTCAGCCAAGACAACGCTGACAGTCGGATCTTCACCAGCTTGTGCAACTCGATCGTCACGCAAGCTAGGCTCGATCATGGGATGAGGCCTTCCAACGGTGAAGGCGTCGTCTCCCAGGTCCCACACAACATGACCGGTTTCTTGAGCTTCGGGATGGATCTTCTTGGTCGGATCTCCGGCGACGTTGGAGTGAACATCCAGGCCGGCCTGATGCAGAATATTACAGGTTTCTTGACACAGCGTACCGCCACAAAAGTAACCTCGAATGAAGTAGTCGGAATCAACTCGGGCACCTTCTGGCAGGTGGTCGGAATGATTCGACGGGGGCTCGTCGAGTCCCGCCTTGGCGACGGCGGCGAGGGCGGCGCCAGCCAGCGTGGCGGTCGTTTCCATCGTCTCGGTGAGCTTCTCTGCACGGCCGCCGATGAAGTGAACGACGGCAGACTTTTGAGTGGCGGCAAGTGCCTCGATGACTCTTTCTGCAACGGCTGAACTGGGGGTCTTGGACACGACGACGATGACGTCGGTGTTGGGATCCTTTCCCAAGGCTTCGATACCGAATCGCGTCATGCGCCCGCCAACGGCTTCGGATAGATCACGACCGCCTGTGCCAATGGCTTGCGAGATGCCGCCTCCCCATTGGTGAATCAAGGACGAGATTTCCTGTATTCCAGTGCCGGATGCTCCTACGATGCCGATCCCGCCGGATCGGCAAACGTTGGCAAACCCCAATACGGCACCATTCAGGATGGCGGTTCCGCAATCGGGTCCCATCATCAGCAAGCCTCGTTCAATCGCCTCGTTCTTCAATTCGATTTCGTCTTCGACGGTCACGTTGTCCGAGAACAGCATGACGTGAAGTCCTCGACGCAACGCTTGCCGTGCCTCGCGTGCGGCGTGTGTTCCTGGCACGGAGATCAGAGCAAGGTTGGCACCCGGATCGGTAGCCAGCGCTTCGTCCAGCGAGGACGGGCGCGCGGCACTGGCGCCGGATTCATCCTCCGTCCCACCCGCCAGCAGTTCCTCCAATCGGCTACGGGCCGAGGTCATTGCTTCGTCTGTCTCGGCATCGATGGCGATCATGAGGTCGGCCGGTCGAAGAGGTGCCGTTCCGGCATCTAGCTCGAAGCCTGATTTGATGAGGTTTTCAAGATTGATCGGCGTGGCCATTGCGACGACGGCTTGTGCGATCTCGTCCAGTTTCTCCAATTCAGAACTGATGCGCATAAGAAACACGGAATCGAAATAGCGATTGCGTTCGACGATCAATCTCTTCACGACGATTCGTCCTTCTCTTGGATGCGGGTCAGGATACGCTCGTAGTTGAGGGGGAGGGTGGTAAATTCGATCCCTAAAGCATTATAGAGCGCGTTCCCGATCGCGGACGGGACCGAGATCATGGGATGTTCCGCCACGCCACGGGCGCCGTAAGGCCCACCGGGTTGTGGATTCTCCAGCAAGATTTGCTGGGTGCGATGAGGGATGTCCTTGGCTGTCGGGATCTTGTAGTCGACGAACGTCGGGTTGAGAAGACGGCCCTTCTCGTCGAACGCGAAGCCTTCCCAAAGTGTCGAGCCCAAGCCCTGAACCACGCCGCCAACGACTTGCCCGACACACAATTTGGGATTCAATACCTTTCCTGCGTCCAGGGTTGACACGATGTTCAGGATCTCGATTTCGCCGGTCTGGGTATCGACTTCCACTTCCACGGCGTGAGCGCCATAGGTCCAGAATTGGGCCGGCAACCCCTGCCCTGTGTCCGGGTCGAGGTGCGTCAATCCGGTGGCTATAGACCGGCCGTGGCCGATGATGGGTCCGCCGATGGAATTGCCGTTTTCGAACGTATATCCCAACGCGAGTTGAGAATACGGAATTCCCCTATCGGGCTTGTTCTTTGGGAAAACCACTCCGTTCTTGCATTCCAGTTCTTCCGGTGCTACGTTGAGGGCACCTGCGGCGACGAGCCGGATCTGGCTCAGACAGTCGGCAGCGGCTTCGATGACAGCATTTCCGCCCATGTACGCGAATCGGCTTGCCACTGTCTGCCAATCGTAGGGTGAGAAGGCGGTATCGCATTCCCAGGTGATGTGAACCTTCCCGATGGGAATCCTCAACTCTTCGGCGGCAATCTGGCGCAACACGGTGTAGGTGCCCTGACCACAGTCGACGCCCGAGACGAGGATGTCGGCGCCTCCGTCTTCGTCGAACTTGATTACTGCGGCACACGACGTGTATGTGGGCATGGCCGGTGCCTTGTGCAGCATAGCGATGCCCTTGCCCCGTACCTTGTAGGACTCGGTTGACGGATCGCTGGGCGTTCCCCAGTCGATAGCCTCGGCTACGGCTTCCAAACACTGCTGCGGCTTGCCGTGACCGAGGGTAAATGCCTCGCCGGTTATGGTGGTGTCGCCTTCCTTGAGCAGGTTGCGCTTGCGGAACTCGAATGGGTCCATTCCCAATTTGCGTGCCATCTGATCCATCGCTCGTTCGATTCCCCACAGGATTTCCAGATGCCCGAAGCCGCGATACGCGGTCCCGAAGACCTTGTTGGTGTAGACGACGAACGAATCGATCCAGCAGTTGTCGATGGAGTACGGTCCCGCTCCGGAATACGCGGCTGCGCGACCGATGTTGACGCCGTAGTCGGCATAGGCTCCGGCGTCCCAAATATAGGTCGATTTCAAAGCGACGATCTTGCCGCCGTTCGATGCACCGATTTCGATGGTCGAGTACAGGCCTTGGCGTGACGGTAGGGTGTTGAATTCCTGCTCACGCGTGGCCACCACCTTTACCGGTCGGCCGCCGGCTGCTTTGGACAACACATAGGCCAACGGCTCCAATCCCAATCCGGCCTTGCCGCCGAATCCTCCGCCGACATAGGGGACATGAACGCGGACATCGGCGTGCGGCAGGCCGAAGCAGACGCTCAGCAAGTGCCGAACCGTGTAGGGCGATTGACTCGAAGTCCAGATTTCAATGCGGTTGCCCGGTAAGGCTTGAGCCACGCTGGCATGGGTTTCCATGGGCACGTGCTGAACGGGCGGATTGTAGAACGAGGCAGTTAGCCGAACATCGGCTTTCTCGAACGCCCGGTCGAAGTCGCCCTTCCGGATCTTCTGATGATGGGCAATGTTGGAATGCGCTTTGGGGAAGAACACGCCCTCCATGTAGTCGTAGGTGTGCAGATCGGGATGAATCAGGTGAGCGGGCTCTTTCATTGCGTCACGGGGATCGAGCACGGACGGCAGCGCTTCGTATTGGACCTCGATGAGCCGGCAAGCGGCATTGGCGATGTCGAGAGTATCGGCGGCGATGGCCACCACGGGCTCACCCTGATATCGGACGACGTCGCGGGCCAGGATGCATTTATCCTGCAAGTACAATCCCAACCGATAGCACAGGCCGTTTCCTGTGAGAACGGTGCGAACGCCTTGAACTTGCTCGGCCTTCTCGACATCGATGGACACGATGCGAGCCGAGGCGTGCGGCGACAGCACGAGCGCCGTGTGCAACATACCGTGCATGCAGAGATCGTGGGTGTACTGGGCGGCTCCTGTAACCTTATCTACGCCATCAGCACG